>Ga0207694_10000417_pt1 | contig 39736 bp, 40 predicted proteins | sample KBSC34metaG_FD_184353 | JGI IMG/M metagenome (GOLD analysis project Ga0207694, IMG submission 184353) | Corn rhizosphere microbial communities from Kellogg Biological Station, Michigan, USA - KBS C3-4 metaG (SPAdes) (version 2) | ecosystem: Host-associated > Plants > Roots > Rhizosphere > Soil... | reverse complement strand
CATGCTCGAAGCCGATGATTTCATTCACTCAGAAGCGGGTGGCGAGCGAGCTCTGCGCTTCAAAGCCACCGTCGAAGGTGCGGCAAGAATCGATGTCGCGTTGCGCCGGAACTCGGAAGTCGCTTCGCCGCAGCGCGGCTTTACGGTCACGGCGGAAATTCGCCACTGCCTCCCGGGATAGCGCCGTCAGCCGATCCCGGCGGGCAGCATAGAGCGCGCCAATCTCGCCAAAAAAGCGAGCCGCATGCGGTCTTCCCACCCACGCATGTCAGCAAGCTCGACCGGTTGTCGTATCCTCCGCTTGGATCGTCCCATCCGGCTCGCGGCCCAGGCGAGCCGGGTGGGAATCGCATGACGCTGCTGGGTTCCCTCAATCGAACACTCAACCGGAGAAACGATCATGACTGACTATGGGGATCATGACCATCCCACTGCCCTGATGCTGCGGCCACCGTGCCCGTGCCCGACGAACATGACGCTCGATCCTGACGCACTCGCGGACAGCGGTCGGACGAATTCGCATGCCACGGCGCTGCTGCTTGCGGGCGAGACGTTCCTGTCCGCGGCGCGCGATCTGCACAAGCCGCTGGAACTGCGCGCCAAACTGGAGAAGGCCGCGTTCGTCCTGCTGAGCGAGAGCGCGCAGCACATCCTGGACTCGCGCAAAGCCAACGGCTAGTGCGAGGCGGGGATACCTAGGCGGATCGCGATCCAGCCGAAGCCGTGCTCGCGCGCCGTAGCCGCCATGCGCCGACGCAGTTCGCCTGCGTCGAGCGCAGCGGGCGGACGTTCAATCAATTGCAGCGCGGCCAGCTGCGCTTCCAGCGTATATATCTGCCAATTGCGACTTTCCGCGTCCTTGGCCAATCCGCGCAGCGCCGTCACCGCGGCATCGCGCTCACCGCGCAGCCCCTGGACCTGGGCTAGCGCGATGTCGACGACAATCACCTCGCCGCGCGCGGTGATACGGCTGCGCAATTCGCGCGCACGCGATGCCGCTTCGTCACGCTGCTCGGATTCATTCAACGCGGCGTGGCACAGGGCAAGCAGCGCCTGCGCGACGGCTTCTCCGGTGACGAATTCTCCCGATGTCGACTTGCTCACCGCACGCAGCAAACGATCGCGCGCCTGCGGATAGTCGCCGCGTCCGATGTCGATGCGGGCCAGTTCGCTTTCGAAAGTGCTTGCGTTCTTGTCGTCGCCGATCTCGCGCGCGATTGCCAGAGCTCGGCCGAAGCCGGCCGTCGCCTCGGCCAGATCGCCGCTGTCGCGCGCAACCTGCGCGCACTGTTCGTCCGCCACCATGCGCAACGAGCGATCGCCCAGTGCTTGCGCTTCGTCGCGCGCCTGTTCACACACGGATTTGGCCGTCGCCAGTTCGCCGCGCAAGCGCAACGCTTCGCTGTATCCCTTCAACGCGTACACGTGCTGCGACTTCGCTCCAGCGAGTTCGTCGACGCTGACCGCGTGACGGAACTGTTCGAGCGTCTCCTCGCTCGCCGCCTCGTCGAGCGCAAAACCGGCCGACCAGGCCAAGACCTTGCCTTCTCCGGCCAGGTCGCCGATGTCGTGCCGGATTCGCTCCGATTCGCGCGCTGCGGCGATCGCGCCGTCGCGGTCGCCGACGTGCCAGAGCATCAGCATCAGGTTGTAGTAGATCAGCGCTCGGCCACGCTGATCACCGATGCGGGTGTAGATTTCCAGCGCCTTTTCGTATTCGGCGCGCGCTGCGCCCGCCTGATTCCGTTTGTCGTGCACGATCGCGAGTTCGACATGCGCATTGGCTTCGCCGCGAGCATTGCCCAGCCGCTGATTTTCTTCGACGAGCTGACGGAACTTCGCTTCGGCATCGTCGAGTCGTCCCTGGGTTTCGAGCGCCTGAGCCAAACGGAATTTCGCCGTCGCCATGAGCGCCGCTTCGTCGCGGCCCAATGCTTTCTTCAACGCCGCCTCGGCAAATGCCGCCTGCGCGTTCGGATCGCTGCGCCGCTGCGCCGCGTTGGCGGCAGCGAGGTCGACGCGCGGATCGTCGGCGCTTTCCGGCAGCTTGCGCATGTCGTCGAGCGCGGCATCGACATCGCTCCATTTGCCGGCGCGGGTGAGATCGTCGATCAGCGCGAGGTGCAACTCGGCATTCTTTGGATCGGCGGCGAGCGACTGTCGATCGAGTTCGATCGCGTGCGCCCAGTCCGCTTTCTGCACGGCGACTTCGCGCGCGATGCGCGTGCGCAATTCGGGCGGCAGGCCTTCACTGTAGGCAGCGGCCTGCTGCGCAGCGGCCAACGCTTTCGCGTCATAGCCGAGCTGCTTCCAGGTCTGGGCGAGATAGAGGTGCGCCGGCGCGTAGCCCGGCGCCATCGCCACGACGCTGAGCAATTCGTCTCGTGCGTGCGCCAGATCAAATTTGTGCAGCGCTTCGAGCGCGACACCCATCGCACGCGCGACTTCGGTGTTCGGCGGCCGCGCCTCGTCCGCCTGGCGCACCTCCGCCGGCGCAAGGTCCGGATAACCGGCCTGCTCGCGCAGCTGCAGGCCCGCTTTCTCGACCAGTTCGGGCAGATTGGACAGCGCTCCGTTTTGCGCAACGTTCGCAACCACCGTACCGCTGCGCGCATCCTGCAGCGCGAGATCGAAGCGCACTTTGCTCTCTCCGGGAACACCGGACACGAGGTAGCTGCCGCTGAGCACGTAGTCCACGCCGAGCCGCTTGTGCAAGGTCGCGAGGCTCTGCGCCGCATATCCCCCGGCCGCCGGCGACGCAAGATCTTGGCGCGCCGAGCGCACGAGCTCATCGGGCAACGCATGCATGCGTGCGCCGTGGGCAAGTTCGGTCGAAAGCATTTCGGTGAGCGCGGGCGCGATCCACTCCGCGTCCTTGTCGGGCGAGAGATTGTGGAAGTCAACGATCGCCAGCGCCGCGTTCTCGGGCCGATCGGGTACGAACGCGCGCTTGAGCAAGCCCGAGACGGCCAGTGCCGTCAGCGTCAGCGCGACGGCGAGCGTGGCGGCGGCTCCGGCGCGATGACGGCGTACGAACACCACCGCACGATGCGTCAATTGCTCGCGGCGCGCGGAGATCGCCTTGCCGGCGAGATGATTTTGCACATCGGCGGCAAAGGCTGCGACGCTCGCATAGCGACGATCGGCTTCGCGGCGCAATGCGGTCAACGCGACGATGTCGAGATTGCCGCGCAGTTGCCGCGGCGGTACCGGCGCCAATTTCGCATCGGTGTGGCTCGGCGCGCGCGGATCCTCGTTTTCGATCACGCCGAGCACGTCGCGCTGACCCAGCGCACCCTTGAAGTCGTGCGTGTGCGCACCGGTCAGCAATTCGTAGAGAACACAGCCGAGCGCGTAGACATCCGCCGCCGGAGTGATCTCGCCGCCCCGCAGTTGTTCCGGCGCCGCGTAGATCGGCGTCATCGGCTGTTCGCGTTGCAGATGCGTGATCGTGTCCGCATCGGCCATGTCGCCGAACAGCTTGGCGATGCCGAAATCGAGCAGCTTCACGCCGGCATTGCGCGTTACGAGCACGTTCGACGGTTTCAGATCGCGATGCACGACCTGATGTTCATGCGCAAACTGCACCGCCGCGCAGATATCGAGGAAGATGCGCAGGCGGCCCTCGAGCCCGACCTCGTGCTCGCGGCAGTACTGCAGCAGCGGCAAGCCCTCGACATACTCCATCGCGAAATACGGATCGCCGTTCGCGGTAATGCCGCCGTCGATCAGGTGGGCAATGTGCGGATGATGCAGGCGGGCGAGGATCTGCCGCTCGCGCAGGAAGCGGCGATGCACCGCCTCCGAATCGAGCCCGGCGCGGATGAGCTTGAGCGCGACACGTTGCTCGAACTGGCCGTCAGCGCGCTCGGCCAGCCAGACCACGCCCATGCCGCCGGCGCCCAGCTCGCGCAGCAGACGCCACGGGCCGATGCGGTCGCCGGCGTGCATCGTCACGCCGCGATCGCCGGTGTACGACGCCGCCGCGGCACGGCGTGCCTCGTCGAGCTCGGCCTCGAAGCGCGGCGCGGTATCGTCCGCCGCGATCAACCCGACAACGTCGCGGCGCAAATCCTCATCGCCCGCGCACAGGCGCTCGAGCAGTTCGTCGCGCGCCTCGCGCGGCGCATCGAGAACTTCCTCGAACACCGAAAAGATGCGCTGCCAGCGCTGCGTATCCGAATCCGTGACCACACCCCACCCTTCTCGTCCGTCGCGACACTCCAGCGCATCGTACCCCCTCCCCGTTCGCGGCGACGGGCGGCGCTCCGGTCAGCCGTGAACGGCTACTCGTCGGCCTGATCGGCGAGGCCGAGCTCGCGAATCAGGAAGGCGCGCGCGCGGCGCCAGTCGCGGAACACCGTGCGTTCGGTCAACCCCTGCAACTGGGCGATCTCGGCGATTTCCAGACCGCCGAACACGCGCCACTCGACCAGTTGCCCTGCACGCGGATCGATCTGCGCGAGGCGCGCGAGCACATCGTCGAGCGCGACGAGATCGACCGTGTCGCCGGTCAAGCCGGCGTCCTCGTGCAGGGTGACTGCACGAAATTCGCCGCCGCGCTTCGCGCGACCGCGGCTGCGCGCATGGTCGACCAGCACCTGGCGCATCGCCCGCGTCGCTAGCGAAAGGAAATGCACGCGGTCGATCGATTGGATCTCCGGCGCCGCATGCAGCTTGAGATAAACTTCGTGGACCAGCGCGGTGGTGTCGAGCGTGGCCGGTTCGCCGGAAATGCGGCGCTGGCCGCGCGCGATGCGGCGCAATTCCTGATAAACCAGCGCGAATAAAGTCTCTTGCGCCGGCGGCGGAGGTGAGAGAGACGCACTCATGACACGAGTTCCATCGACCGCAGAAGCGTCTGCGTTACACGGCGAACCGACTGTTCATCCCCAGGCGTTGCAGCTTAGCATTGATCCCTGCGCGACGACGCGTCTACTCCGCAGCCCCGGGGCCGACCCGCCACCAGCATACAATCGGCACGCTTGCAAAACGTGCGATGCATCATATTTATTGGCTTTCACCCTATCCAAAACGCTCTCATGACCGATTCCCTCCACGTATTCGACGCCACCGAACAGAACTTCGAGACCGAGGTTATCCAGGCATCGCTGACCACGCCCGTGCTGCTCGACTTCTGGGCCGACTGGTGCGGTCCGTGCAAGTCGCTCGGGCCGATTCTCGAAAAAGTCGTCGACAGCTACGGCGGCAAGCTCAAGCTGGCCAAGGTCGACACGGACAAAGAGATGCAACTGGCCGGCGCCTTCGGCATCCGCAGCCTGCCGACCGTCGTCCTCGTGAAGGACGGACAGATGATCGACGGCTTCATGGGCGCGCTGCCCGAAGCGGGCGTGCGCGCGTTCGTCGAAAAACATCTAGGCCAGCCGGAGCCCGCTGACGCTCCCGCGGCAGAGGCCGTTGCGCCGGATGAAACGCCGCAGCAGGCCATCGCGCGCCTGCAGCACGACATCGCCGCGAACCCCGACAAGGCCGAACTTAAGCTCGACCTCGCCCTGGCGCTCGCCCGCGCGGGCGAGGCCGACGCGGCGCAGGCACAACTCGATGCGTTGCCGGCGAATCTTGCCAGCGACGCCAAAGCCAAGCGCGTCGCCGCGCAGCTCGATCTGTCGCGCGCGTTGAAAGGCGCGCCCGCGGTCACTGCATTGCGCGAGCGGCTGGCCCAGAATCCCGCCGACCATGAGGCGCGCGACCTGCTCGGCGTACACCTGCTGCTCGGCGACACGCCGGCGCGCGGTCTCGACGAATTCCTCACCTTGTTGCGCCAGGCGCGTGACTGGAACGAAGGCCAAGCGAAGAAGCGTCTGATCGCCGCGTTCAGCGTGCTCGACGACGATGACCTTGTCGGCACCTATCGGCGCAAGATGTCCTCGTTGCTGTTCTAAGCCGCCGCCTGCGCCGGTTTGCGCAGACCGACCCGGATCAGCACGCCGATCACGACGAACAGCGCCGCTGCGCTCAAGGCCAGCGACCAGTGGATGCCGATGCGCGCGCCGACGAGGCCGACCGTGATGCCGCTGAACATGCGCATGCCCATCGCGAACATGCTGAACACGCCGATCGCGCGGCCGCGCATTTCCGGCGGCGCTTCGAGCTGCACGAGCGTCTGCGCCATCGCATTGAACGACAGCTCGACGAAGCCGGCGACGAACAGCAGCGCCAGCGCGAGTGGATAACTCGACGTCAGCGCAAAGCTGCCGAGCGCCGCGCACCAGATCATCGCGAGGATGCAGGCCGTGCGCGCACGCGGTTCGAGCAAGCCGCGGCTTTCGAGGACGAAGCCCGCGGTCAGCGCGCCGGCCGCGTCGGCGCCGAGCAGCATGCTGTAGAAAAAGTCCGCGTTCTGCTGACCGAGATCGTGCGCGAAGCCCGGCATCTGCGCCTGATAGGCATTGCCGATGAACAGCGAAGCGCAACCGGCGAGCATCGTCATCACGAGGATCACGCGATGATGCGAGATCTCGCGCAGCGCAAGCCAGATGTCGCCGAGACTGCGCACGGCGCGCGTCGCCACCGCCGCGCCGGCCGCGCGGAACTTCGGCCCGTACGGCGCCACCGCGAGCCAAAGGATGAACGGCAGATAGAGCAACGCGTTGGTGAGAATGCCGAGATTCGGGCCGAGCAACAGCAGCAATAGGCCGCCGACGCCCGGTCCCATCAGCATGCCGAGCTGGCGCGCCGTCGCGTTGAGGCGCACCGCGCTCTGCAAATGTTCGCGTCCGACGATATCGTGCAGCAGCAGCTGGGATGGCGGCCCCCAGAGCACGCCGGCCATACCGTGCACGATCAGCAGCGCCGCGGCATGCCAGATCTGCAAAGTCCCTGTGATGAAAAGGATGCCCCATGTCACCGACACGCCCATGAACAGCGCCATGCCGAGCTGGATCATGCGCCGCGGATCAAAGCGATCGGCGAGCGCGCCGGAGTACACCGAGAACAGCAGGAACGGCAGCCAGTGCGAAACGACGGCAAAGCCGCCGAGCGCGGGCGAGTGGAACTTGCCGAAGATCACCCAGTAGCTGATCACGTGTTCGATGTTGTCGGCCATCATCGCCAGTGCCGACAACAGGAAATAGGCGCGAAATCCACGATGGCGGAGCGCGGCAAATGCGATGTGCGGTACGGCGGCGGAGGTGGACGACACGGAAGGACCCTGGGAAAAGCGAGCCGCGCATTATAGTTTGCCGCGCCCGCGCCCGATCCGACGTGACACGAATTTCACGAAACTCGCACGGTTGATTTCAAACGCGATCACGGGCATGGTCGAAAAATTGCCAACCGCCGCCGCCGATGAACCTCACGACCCAATCCCTTTCCGCGCGCACGCTGCGCCGAGCGCTGAACTTCTGGCCGCCGTTCCTGTTCAACGGCATGCGCGTGCTCGAATGGAGCGACGATTGGCGCCACGCCCGCGTGCGCCTGAAGCTCGCCTGGTACAACCGCAATTTCGTCGGCACGCAGTTCGGCGGCAATCTCTTCTCGATGACCGACCCGTTCTGGATGATCATGACCATGCAGGCGCTCGGCCGCGAGTACATCGTCTGGGACAAGGCCGGCGAGATCGAATTCGTCGCACCGGGCCGCGAAACCGTCTACGCCGAATTCCGTCTCGACGAGGCCGTGCTCGACGAAATCCGCGCCGCGACCGCGCGCGGCGACAAATATCTGCGCTGGTTCGAGACCGAGGTGAAAACCGCCGCCGGCGAGGTGATCGCGCGCCTGCGCAAGCAAATCTACGTGCGGCGCAAGCGCGGCTCATAAATATCTCTTTTCGGCGCGCCGGCGCGTTCGCTCGTGCGGCGATCCCGCTATCATGGCGGCCCCACCGACTGTCTCCGCACCATGCCCCGCCTGTATCTGCAACGGTACCTGATCACCGGTCTGCTCACCTTCATTCCCTTGTGGCTGACCTGGCTGGTATTCGCGTTTGTCGTCAGCGTGCTTTCGCATGTCGGTGCGCCGGCGGTGACGGCGACGTTCGCGCTGATCAGCGCGATCTTTCCGGCGGCCGCCGAATGGCTGGGCCAGGAATGGTTTCGCTCGATCGTCGCCTTCGTCGGCACGATCGTCGCGCTCTACCTGCTCGGCTTCGCAACGAGCCGCATGCTCGGCCAGCGCCTGCTCAGCGCCTTCGAGCGCCTGATCGAGCGCATTCCGCTCGTGCACACGATCTACGGCGGCTCTAAGAAGCTGATGACGATGCTGCAGAGCAAGCCCGGCAGCACGCAGCGCGTGGTTCTGATCGGCTTCCCCTCGCCGACGCTGAAGACGATCGGTTTCGTCACGCGCACCTTTGTCGACAGCACAGGGCGCGAGATGGCCGCGGTCTATATTCCTACGACGCCAAATCCGACGGGTGGCTATCTCGAAGTCGTGGCGGTCGAGGATCTGATCGCCACCGACTGGAGCGTCGACCAGGCCATGGCCTTCATCCTGTCCGGTGGTGCGGCGGGGCCGGAAAAGCTGCCCGATATTCCCCGCGAACATGCGCGCCCATGAGATATGCATCGCGTTTGATGACCGACTCGTCGAAACGCATATGCTCAAGCCGTACGAAGTGCGCGTACGCGCGACTTACGACCTGATCGCCTCGATTCTCGACGATATCCGCGCGCATCCGGGCGAGTTGCGCCGCGCCGTCGAAGCCGCCGACCGCAACATCGTCGCGCGCGCCGCGCAGCCCGGTGCGTCGTTGCCCATTCTGTTCGCGACGAGCGAAAAATCCGTGCCGCTCACCTTGAAGGGCTTTGCGTTCACGCAAACGAAGAGCGAGATTTCGGGCGATATCTGGACGCAGTACGATCCGAGCAAGCCGAAGGATTACCAAGTGCCGAACTGGCGCGATCTCGTCGTCACGCAGAGCGCCGCCCTCCCGGCCGCATAGACCTTCCCATCGGGATCGGCGCTCGTACCGATGGATCAACGCGCAGCGAATGTCGCGGTCAATTTACTCGAACCCGAGGCGCCCGATTCGCTGCTGCGCTGGGGTCTGTTCGATGCGATTTTCAAACAGAAGGAAGGCGGCGATGCGCGCGTGCTCGAAAAACTCGCGCGCGACATGCTCGCCAAGGATGCGGCGCTGAAAGCCGAATTCGAGCCGCGCCTGAAAAACGACACCGCGTTCGCGGCTGATCCGCGTGCGCGCCTGGAGTTCTTCTATCGCCGCTCGCCTTGGTACACGAAGCAGAATGTCGGCGCCTATCCCGTCGTGAAGCTCGATGCGGCAGCGCTTTCAGCGGCGCGGGGCATACAGTAGACGCGTCGCCGCTATGCCTTTCGGCACTGTCGACGATACCTCTGGCAGTACAGACTGCTAGTCGAAAGCAGTCTCCAGCTTTCAATTTGTATTCCATCTCGGCCGGCGCCTCACCGGCCGTTTTTTTTCGCCGCGCGAAACGTTCACGTCGGCACCGCAGCATGACTTTCCGCACTGCTGCACGGCGCCACGATTGCCTACCGTGACAGGTCGCCTATCCATCGGAACCGGGAGAATCCAGATGACTCGCCTTTTGCGTGCCCCGCTCGCTTTCGCCATCGCCCTGTCTTTCGCCGGCGGCGCACATGCGCTATCGCCTACACAGGGTAGCGCGCTCGACCCGACCTCGTTCGATGCGAAGTTCAAGCCCTGCGACGATTTCTACGACTACGTCAACGCGAAGTGGGTCGCCGCGAATCCCATTCCGAGCGACCGCACTCGTTGGGGCACGTTCGACGAGCTGCGCGAAGCGAGCTTGAAAGCGCAGCACAAGTTGATCGAAGACCCGACGATCGCCAAGGCAGCCAAGGGTTCGATCGAGCAGAAGCTCGGCGATTTCTACGCAACCGGCATGGACGAAGCGGCCGTAGAAAAAGCCGGCATCACGCCGATCCAACCCGAGCTCGCAAAGATTGCCGCGATCACATCGACCGACGATCTGGTCAAATACCTCACCGACGCGCACGCGCGCGGACTCGGCGGGTTCTTCGGCTTCGGCGCTTACCCCGACTTCAAGAATTCGAGCATGGTGATCGGCTACGCCGGCGAAGACGGCCTCGGCCTGCCGGAGCGCGCCTACTATCTCGAAGACAAGCCGGACTACGTGAAGATTCGCGGCGAATACCTCTTGCATATCGAAAAAACGCTGACGCTCGCCGGCGTCAAACCCGAGGACGCCAAGCAGCATTCGCAATGGATCATGGCGCTGGAAACGCGCGACGCGAAAGCGTCGCTATCGCCGATCGAAGCGCGCGATCCGAAGAACCAATACCACTACGTCAGCGTCGCCGACGCGGACAAGGCGACGCCGCATTTTTCCTGGACGACGTTCCTCGCGGCACAGGGACTGAAGGACGTGCAGGGTTTCTCGCTCTCGCATCCGGAATGGTTCGCCGAGTTCGACAAGATGCTGACCGAGGTGCCGATCGAGCAATGGAAGGTTTATCTGCGCTTCCATGCGGTCGACGAGGTCTCGCCCTATCTGTCGCGCGCCTTCGTCGAGGAGCATTTCGATTTCAACCAACACAAACTGCGCGGACAGAAGGAAATCGAACCGCGCTGGAAACGCGTGCTCGGCGCTGTCAACGGCCACATGGGTCAGGCGATGGGTCAGCTCTACGTGAAGGATAATTTTCCGCCCGCAGCGAAGAAAAGCGCGGAGGAACTCGTCGCCAATTTGCGCCTCGCCCTCAAGGCGCGTATCGAGAAGCTCGACTGGATGAGTGAGGCGACCAAGACGAAAGCGCTGGAGAAACTGTCCACGTTCACACCGAAGATCGGCTATCCCGAGAAGTGGCGCGATTGGACAGGGCTGTCGATCTCACGCACGAGTTATCTCGATAACGCGATCGCCGCGGACAAATTCAATCACGACTGGCGCATGGGCCGCGTCGGCAAACCGGTCGACAAAACCGAATGGGGCATGACGCCGCAGACGGTGAACGCTTCGTACAACCCGCTGAAGAACGAGATCACCTTCCCCGCGGCGATCCTGCAGCCGCCCTACTTCGACGCAAAGGCCGACGACGCGCTGAACTACGGCGGCATTGGCGCAGTGATCGGGCACGAGATCACGCACGGTTTCGACGACAAGGGCAGCCAGTTCGACGCGCAGGGCAACAACAGCAACTGGTGGACCGAGGACGACCGCAAGAAATTCACCGACCGCGCCGACAAACTGGTCGCCCAGTTCGACAATTACGTCGCGCTCGAAGACCTGCACGTGAAGGGCAAGCTCACGCTCGGCGAGAACATCGCCGACCTCGGCGGTCTCAACGTCGCCTACGACGCGCTGCAGATGGCATTGAAGAAGAATCCGGGCGAAGCGAAATCGAAGATCGATGGCTTCACCCAGGACCAACGCTTCTTCCTCAACTTTGCGCGGCTGTGGCGCACGAACACGTTGCCGGCGACGGCGAAGGTCAACCTCAACACCGACCCGCATGCGCCAGGCCAGTTCCGCGCGATCGCTGCACCGTCGAACATGCCCGCGTTCGCCGGAGCGTTTTCATGTAAGGCGGGGGACACGATGGTGCGCGCGAGCGAAACGCAGGTGAAAATCTGGTGATCGTTTCGCTGGCTCCTGCTGCCGGCGAATATTTCACGAAATAAAAAAGGGCGCGGAAATCCGCGCCCTTTTCATTCCATCGATGTTTCGAGAACTTACTTGACCTGGAACGAGGTCGTCGACAGCGTCTTGCCGTCCGAGGTGACTTCAAGCGTGTAGTTACCGACCGGCCAGCCCGACGCCTTGGTCAACTTGTCATCGACCGTGCTCACGCCCGGCGCCGCGACCGTCTTCGCGTTGTCGGCCACGGTCTGACCATCCTGGAACTTCCAGCGCATGCCGAGCGCCACGTTCGGCACCGTCGTCGCCACAGTCACCGTCGCGTAGATCGTGTCCTTCGTGCCGAACGTACCGATCGGCGAAGAAATCTTGCCGGTTGCATCGACCGCGTTGCCGAGCACGACGGAGTTGACCTGTGTCGCCGGCGCGGGCGGCGGCGTGGGAGCCGGCGCAGGCGCCGGAGCGGGCGCGGCCGGAGCAGGCGCCGGGGCCGGCGCGGGTGCCGGAGCCGGCTTGTTGCAGGCGCTTAGGGCAAAAGCGCCGGCCAGAACGATCGTCAACGGAATGCGTTTGCTGAACTTGTTCATGTGTGTCCTCTTCTTCTGCGATAGGAGTTCAAGGTTCGCCGCGCATGCGTGCGATCAGGCCGTCGACTTGCCCGAGGCGGGCGCGGCGGGAATGGTCAGCACTTGCCCCGGGTGAATCAAATCGGGGTTCTTGATCTTGTCGGTGTTGGCGTCGAAGATCTTCTTCCACTGATTGGCGTCGCCGTAGAACTTCTTGGCAATCTTCGACAAGCTGTCGCCGCCGACCACCGTGTAGGTCTGGCTAGACGCGGCTGCGTTTCCGGTCGATGCCGTCGCCGGTGACGGCGTCGTGGTGACCTTCAAATCGCTCTGCACGTCGGAAAAATCAGCTTTCGGATCGTTGCTCATGATCGATATCTCCTCCTGCCCTGGTTGGATAATGCGACGAGGGTCTCACGACCCGGCGCTCCGGCACCATACACGTTTTTTTCTGCAGGCGCATGCGTTTCCGCGCACGAAAAATAGCGATGCGCGCACGTCTAACGATTACCTAACAACTCATCGCAGCGGCACGTAATTTCCCCGCGTGCGGATATATCGATAGGACGATTTTCCTCGACCTCAGTCGCGTCGACGCAAGGCCTGCGCGCGCCAATAACGCAGCAGCACGAAGCCCGCCGCCGCGCCGCCGAGATGGGCGAAGTGTGCCACGCCCTCCTGCGTGCCGGTGACACCGAGCACGAGTTCGACGGCCATGTAACCGATCACCGCGATCGGCGCCGGAATCGGCACGGGAAAGAAAATCATGATGATGCGCGCGGTCGGATAAATCATCGCGTAGGCGAGCAGTAGACCGAACACGCCGCCTGATGCACCGAGCGTCGGATAGAAATCGTCGGGCTTGAAGAAGTGGATCGTCGCCAACTGCGCCAGCGCCGCGCCGATCACGCAGACGAAATAGAAAAAAGTATACCTACGCGATCCGAGCGCCTGTTCGACCGGCCCGCCGAACATCCACAGCGCGAGCATGTTGAATGCAATGTGTGGAAAGCCGCCGTGGAGAAATCCATAGCTGACCAGTTGCCAGGGTTCGAAGGCGACGCGCAGCACATCGCCGCCGCCGAGGTCGAACAGACGCGAACTGTCGAGCGGCCAGAGTGCAAATCTCGCGATCAGGTAATCGCCGGCGACCTGCTGCAACAGGAAGACCAGCACGTTGGCGATCAGCAGCACGCGGGTGATGGGAGGAATGTTTTGCATCGGAATGAATTGTTGTCCAGTCGTGGGCTCAGAATCGCCAGATCTCGGCATCGAGATTGCGTTGCCAGCCGAACAAAGCAAGGTCGACTCGCCCGGCCTTGACGACGACGCCTTCGTCGATCAGGCGCGCACGCTGTTCGCGAAAGGCGCGGCTGCCTGGTTTGAATGCGAAACGGCCGTCGGAGCGTAGCACGCGATGCCAGGGCAGCTTCGCCTCCGCTCCGGCATCGCCGAGCACACGTCCGACCAAGCGCGCATGCCGCGGCAAGCCCGCGCGTGCGGCGATCTCGCCGTAGCTGGCGACGCGGCCGCGCGGTATCGCGGCGATTGTGCGCACGATCGCGGCGTGCTCCGGCTTGATCCCGGCGGCGGAAACTTTCGCTGTTTCGGACTTCGCTTTCGCCATACGCTCCACTTCGCTGCCGCGGCACGGTAGCATATTGCTTCATATTGGGAGAGATTCGATGCATTCGTTCGAGGAAATCCGCGCCTACATTGCGGCGAAACATCCGTTGCGGATCAATGATCCTTACCTGATCTGCTTCGATCTTTCGCTCGAACACGGTCAGCGTCATCAGGGCGTGTATCTCGCCGAGCTCAACGACGAGGCCGGGCGCATCTACCTGCGCGTATCGACCCCGATCGGCCCGTTGACCGGCATGGACGCGCGCCGCTGTCTGCGCTTCAACTGGGAACAGCGCATGGGCTTTCTCGCCGTCAGCGACCTCGATGGATCGCCGTATCTGCACCTGTGCGAGAACCGCCCGTACGAGCTGCTCAACTCGGAAGAAATCGACCGCCTCATCGCCGAACTCGGGCCGCTCGGCGACAAACTCGAACAGGTGATTTCGCAGGGCGGCGACGCATTGTGACGGCGCCGCCGGTCAGCCGACGCGGCGGCCGGTGAGTTTCAGGAACGTTTCGTGCTGATAGCGGCTCATGCGCAGTTGCTGCCCCGTGGTCAACACGAGCACATGATGACCATTGAACCAAGGATGGATCGCCTTGATCCGGCTGACGTTGACGATCGCTGAGCGATGCACGCGCGCGAAGTGCTTGGGATTCAGGCGCGACTCCAACGCCGTCATCGTCTCGCGTAGCTCGTGCACCTGCTTGCCCACGTGCAGGCGCGCGATGTTGCGGTTCGCCTCGATCCAGTCGATGTCGCGCACGTCGACGAAGGCGAGATGCTCGTCCACCGGCACAGGAATGCGCTCGAGGTAGTCCTGTTCGCGGCGCAGCTCATTGAGCGCGCGCAACACTTGTGCTGAGGCCGCTTGTTCCAGCGCACCGTCGCTCGAGGCCAGGCGCCGCTTCGCGCGCGCGAGGGTGACAAGGAAGCGTTCGCGACTGAACGGCTTGATCAGATAATCGACCGCGTTCGCCTCGAACGCGCGCACCGCGTAGCGTTCGTACGCGGTGACGAACACGGTCGCCGGCAGGCGCTCTGGACCGATCTGCGCGGCGACGTCGATACCGGTCATCGCCGGCATTTGAATATCGAGGAAGACCAGATCAGGCGCCGATTGGCGGATCGCCTTCAGCGCGCTCGCCCCGTCGCCGCATTCGTCGACGCGATCGACGTCGGCGTCCTCCTTGAGCAAACGCACGATCGCGAGGCGCGCAATCGGTTCATCGTCGACGACCAGCGCCCGGATGCGGCCCATACCTAGGCCGCTCTCGCCACACGCGGCCCGGCGGCGGTGGCGAGGGGCTTCAACGGCAAAGCGATGCGGCAGATCACACCGCGCGGCGTCATTTCGCTAAGGCTGATCACGCCCGCGCTGCCGTACAACTCATTCAAACGCAGGCGCGAATTGGACAGGCCGATGCCGCGCTGAAACAAACTTTCCGGTGACGCGATCAACGTGCTGTTGCGATTGCGCACGTCGATGCAGAGTTTGCCCGGAACGCGATAGCAATCAATCTCAACGCAATCCGCTCCGACCTGCTTGCCGATGCCGTGGCCGATCGCGTTTTCGACGATCGGCTGCAGGATCAGACTCGGCACGGCGCAGTCCAGCAACTCCGGATCGATGTCGACGCGCGTGGTCAGGCGGTCCTTGAAGCGTACGCGCTGAATGCCGAGATAGAGTTCGATCAGATCGAGTTCCTCGCGCAGCGAGATTTCCTGTCGCTCGTCGTCGAGATAGGTGCGCAACAGCTCGGCCAGACGCAGCAGCATGTCTTCGGCAGCCGCGGCGTCCTCGCGCGTCAGCGTCGCCGCCGCGTGAAGTGTGTTGAAGACAAAGTGCGGGTGCAATTGCATCTTGAGCAACTGCAAACGGGACTGCGCCAACTGCGCAACGAGCCGGCTCGCCTGCACTTCGCGGCGCGTGCGTTCGCGATGGAAGTGCATGGCTTGGCGCACGCCGACGAGCAGCCAGTAGGCGAGAAAATCCGCCGCCGCATGCTTGCTCAGAAATTGGATGAACTGCTCGCGGATATCCACGTTCGGCATCATGATGTTCGTGAATATCACGCCGAGCGTGACCGCAGCCAGAGCGAAGACGAGACTGTGGCCGAAGTTCGCCCAGAGCAGGCGCCAGCGGTGCGGCGCTTCGATCGGCTCGTGCGGCGCCAGCCATAACGCCACGGGCAATAGCATCGCGAGCGAGGTCCACTGGATGAACGACCAGGTCAGGTAGGTGTCGAAACGCCAGGTATGGCCCTGCAGCCAATCCGTGACGTAACCGATCGCCGCGAACAGCGTGACGAGCGCGAACCACGCGCAGGCATAGCCGACGCAGCGTAGCGCGATGTCGCGAAAACCGAGGCGGTCTTCCACGTCCGGCAAATCCCATGACAAGGTGTCGTCGCTCATCGTACGCGTGAGATGAGATCACGGGAAGAATGGTTGCATCGGATTGCGATTCGTCCGTCGGCGGCAACGATTCGTCCCAAATCGATGGCGGCCGACGGCGGCGCGCACGAGGATTCTGCGCAACCGGGGTGCGGTCGGCGGTCTCGATTCCTCCCAAAGGTTCGGCGACGGCCGTGCTCCGGTTCCCCTGCGAAACGACGGAGACTCTCTATGCGCACCCTTCCCCTTCTCGTGCTGCTCTTCGCCGCCGCTAACGTGGGCGCGGCGGAAACGACTCACTATCTCGATCTGGTCAACACGGCAAAAAACAGCATCGTCGCATTCTCGGTGGCTCCGGTCGGCAGCAATCGATTCCATGCATTGCCTTTCGGCGACCAGCCGCTGCACGGCGGCGGCGATTCGACCACGCTCGCGATTCGCGACGATAACGGCTGCCTGCGCGATCTGCGCACCGAGTTCAGCAACGGCCGCGTACTGATCCAAAAGAATTTCGATATCTGCAAATATCGCAGCTATCACACCGGGCAGTATCTGCGCGGGCAGGCACAAACGACGATCGCTGCGACGCCGTAATCATCGCAAAGCGGAACACGCGAAATATTTCGCGGCGGCGCGGCGAATCGCGTCGTTACGCAAAGACCGCGTCGACGAGGTGCACGAGCAGGTAGGCAATCGCGCCCGCAATCGGAATCGTCAGCAGCCAGGCCCAGACCATGCGCTCAACGATCGTCCACTTGATCGCGTTCGGATGCTTGGCCACGCCAACGCCCATGATCGCGGCCGAGATGTTGTGCGTGGTCGACACCGGAATGCCGACCGTGGATGCGGCGATGATCACCGCCGCCGAACTGGTCTCGGCGGCAAAGCCGTTGATCGGATGCAGCTTGACCATCTTGTGACCCAGCGTCTTAATGATGCGCCAGCCGCCCGCGGCAGTGCCCGCGGCCATGGTCAGCGCGCAGACAATCTTGATTTATAGGGCGATCTCAAACGACTTCGACGCATCCTGCTCGATGCGCATAAAGTGCAAGAACGACGGCAGCTGATCGAGCGAGCCCGCACTCGTCGCGCCGGCGAGCGCGAGGGCGATGATGCCCATCGTCTTCTGCGCATCGTTCATGCCGTGCGAGAGGCCCATCGCGCTGGCCGAAAAGATCTGCGCCTTGCCGAAGAACGCGTTAACGAAACGCGGCCGGCCAAACTGGTTGATCGCCGGGCTCGCGCGCGCGCCGAGCCAGGAGATCAGCGCGAACAGCAAGCCCATGACCGTGACGCCGAGCACGAAACCGGCGAGCGGCGAGGTGATCATCGGCAAAATCACCTTCGGCCAGAGTCCCTTGCCGTCCCACCAGTGCGTGCCGGCCTGGTTCCAGATCAACGCACTCCAATTGTTGTGTGCACCGGCGAGCGCTGCGCCGCAAAGGCCGCCCACGAGCGCATGCGAGGAACTCGACGGCAGGCCCCACCACCAAGTGATCAGGTCCCAGATCGTCGCGCCGAGCAGCGCGCAGATCAGTAACTCCGGCGTCACGTTGACGATGTTGGAGTCGATCAAGCCCGACGAAATTGTCTTCGCCACGGCGGTGCCCCAGAGGGCGCCGATCAGATTGGTCGCGGCCGCGAGCAGCACGGCCTGGCCGGGGCTCAGCACTTTGGTCGCGACCACGGTCGCGATCGAGTTCGCCGTATCGTGAAAACCGTTGATGTACTCGAAAACGAGGGCGACGAGGACGACGGCGAAAACGAGCGTCAGAGTCACGCGTAGGCCCCTGTCCTTAAGAATTCTTCAGCGCAATCGCATAAATCACGTTGCCCGCGTCGCGGCAGCGGTCGATGGCCTTTTCGAGCATCTCGAACAGGTCTTTGCGCAGCAGCAGGCGTGCCGTGTCGTTTTCCTTGGTGAACAGGTCGCGGTAGAGGTCGAGAATGAGCCGGTCCGCTTCGCCCTCGATCGCCTGCATGCGGTCGTTGAGTTCTTTCATCTTGTCGAGCGGCATACCCTTGCGCAGCAGCCCAACCATCTCGGCGATCACTTCGCAACCCTTTTCCAACATGACCGCGCGCGAGGTGAAATCGACATCCATGAGCTGGCCGGCGAACAGCGCGTAGCGTTCGGCGAATTTCTCGACGTTCTTCGGAATCTTGTACAGCGCCGCGGAGAGCGCCTCGATGTCCTCGCGCTCGAGCGCGGTGACGAAAGTATTGACCAGCTCGGCGCTGATGTCGTTGAAGAGCTGCTTCTCGCGCCGGCGGGCGAGGCGAAATTCGTCGAGCGAGGGATTGGGCGTCTTCTGCTTGGCCAGGGCGATCAGGGCGCGGGCGCTCTGGCGGGCGGCGTCGGCGCTCGCCTCGAGCAGGCCGTAAAACTTGTCGCCCTTACCGAAAATGGTCTGCAGTGAAAACATGACGTGCTCGTCCTTGTGAAACAGGCCGCAAGTTTACCGTTTTGTTACGAAAACCGGGAATTGGCGGTCGGGAACGGGGAATCGGAGAGATATCCGGCATCCCTCCCTTTCTGTAGCCGCCTTCAATCTGCTGATTCTTAAACGATTCCCGATTCCCTATTCCCGACCCCCGGCCTTTGTCATAAAAGTTTCAAATTCCCCGCGTAGCCTGCGCCAGCGTAAGGAGCGGCGCGGGGTACGTCGTCCGCGCCTCCGCAAGTTTTCCACCTACGGAGGTATTCATGTTCCATAGCATTCGTCATTCGCTGACGGCCTTTGCCGTCGCCGCCACGCTGTTCGCGGGCTCGGCCCAGGCCGTCGATGTCACCGGCGCGGGCTCCACCTTTGTGCAGCCGATCATCACAAAGTGGTCGGCGACCTACGCCGAGAAGACCGGCAACCACATCAACTACGGCGGCGGTGGTTCGGGCGCGGGCATCGCCCAGATCAAGGCTGCGACGATCGACTTCGGCGCCTCGGATAAGCCGCTGTCGCCGGACGAGCTCTCGGCCGCGGGTCTGGGCCAGTTCCCGATCGTGATCGGCGGCGTCGTGCCGGTGGTCAACATCGAAGGCGTCAAGGCCGGCGAGATCAAGCTCACGGGCGCCCAGCTCGGCGATATCTATCTCGGCAAGATCAAGAAGTGGAACGATCCGGCGCTCGCCGCGAACAATGCCGGCGTGAAGCTGCCGGACGTGGCGATCCAGGCCGTCTACCGTTCGGACGGTTCGGGCACGACGTTCAACTACACCAACTATCTGTCCAAGGTCAGCGGTGATTGGAAGGAAAAGATCGGCGAAGGCACCACGGTGCAATGGCCGGTCGGCGTCGGCGGCAAGGGCAACGCGGGCGTCGCCGCCTACGTGCAGCAGATCAACGGTTCGATCGGCTACGTCGAACTCGCCTACGCGCTGCAGAACAAGATGGCTTACACGCAGCTGCAGAACGCAGCCGGCAAGTTCATCACGCCGAACCTCGCCAGCTTCGCCGCTGCCGCCTCGCACGCGGATTGGAAGAGCGCCAAGGACTTCCAGCTCGTGATCACGAACGCCCCGGGCGACGACTCCTGGCCGATCACCGCGACCGCGTTCGCGCTGATCTACAAGACGCCGAAGGATGCCTCGCACTCTAAGGCTGTCGTCGACTTCTTCAAGTACGCCTACACCGAAGGCGGCAAAGCTGCCGAAGCCCTCGACTACGTGCCGCTGCCGGCCGCTCTCGTTCAGCAGATCGAGGCTTACTGGAAGGCGGAAGTCAAACTGTAATCTCCCTCCCCCGCCCCTCTCGTGCTTTGTTCGGGAGGGGCGTTTTTCTTTTTCGATAGCGGCAAAAAAGTTTCACGGAATCGACCATGGCCGCGAGTGCCGAATCCCTGACCGTCCCCCAGACCGACGAAGCGCGTGCGCGGCGCGACGGCTTTGCCGACCGCTTGTTCCGGCGCATTGTCGCCGGCGCCGGTATCTTCGTCCTCATCACCCTGGCCGGCATTGCGTTCACCACGCTGTGGGGCGGCCGCGAGGCGTTTGCCACGTTCGGCTTCAAGTTTCTCGTTTCGTCCGACTGGGATACGGTCGGCAAGCAGTTCGGCGCGCTCGCGCCGGTCTACGGCACGCTGGTGACGGCGGCCATCGCCTTGCTTATCGCGGTGCCGGTCAGCTTCGGCATCGCGCTCTACCTGACCGAAGTCGCGCCAACCTGGCTGCGCGGGCCGGTCAGCTCCGCCATCGAATTGCTGGCGGGCATTCCCTCGATCATCTACGGCATGTGGGGCCTGTTCGTCTTCGTGCCGATCATGGGGAAGTACGTCATTCCCTGGCTCAACGACCATCTCGGCGAGCTGCCGGTCCTGGGCGCGCTGTTCCGCGGCCCGCCGATGGGTCTGGGCATGCTGACTGCGGGCATCGTGCTCGCAATCATGGTGATCCCGTTCATTTCCTCGGTGATGCGCGAAGTGTTCCTGACCGTGCCGACGCGGCTCAAGGAATCGGCCTACGCGCTCGGCTCGACGACGTGGGAGGTGGCCTGGGACATCGTGCTTCCGTACACCCGCACCGCGGTCATCGGCGGCGTCTTTCTGGGCCTCGGCCGTGCGCTTGGCGAGACGATGGCGGTGACCTTCGTGCTGGGCAATGTGCATAGGCTGTCGCTGTCTCTGCTCGAGCCGGGTAACTCGATCGCGGCGACGATCGCCAACGAATTCGCCGAAGCGGATTCGGAAATCTTCCGCTCCTCGCTGATCGCGCTCGCCTTCCTGCTGTTCGTCGTCACCTTCATCGTGCTCATGATCGCGAAGCTGATGCTGCGGCAAATGGAAAAACGCGAGGGCAAGGTATGAGCGCGCAACCCGACCGCGACGAAGCCCATCGCATCGAGGCGGAAAAACGCGCCGCCGTCGCCGATCGCCTCTACTTCCGCCGCCGCATTTTCAACGCCGTCGGCCTCACCTTCGCCTTGCTGTCGACCGGCTTCGGCCTGTTCTGGCTGGCGTGGATCCTGATCACGACGTTCTGGAACGGCTTCGCGGCGTTTAACGGCAAGCTGTTCACGATGATGACGCCGCCGCCGGGTGACGAGGGCGGCCTGCTCAACGCCTTCGCCGGCAGCGCGATCATCTGCCTGCTCGCGATTCTGATCGGCGCGCCGATCGGCATCGCCGCGGGAACCTTTCTCGCCGAGTACGCGAAGAAATCGCGCCTCGGCGAGGCGATCCGCTTCTTCAACGACATTCTGCTGTCCGCGCCGTCGATCGTGCTCGGCATGTTCGTCTACACGGTGGTCGTCAAACAGGTCGGCCACTACTCCGCACTTTCCGGCTCGCTCGCGCTGGCGCTGATCGTGTTGCCGGTGGTCGTGCGCACGACCGACGAGATGCTCAAGCTCGTACCAAGCGCGATGCGCGAAGCCGGTCTCTCGCTCGGCGTACCGCAGTGGAAGGTGACGATGCAGGTTCTCTACCGCGCCGCCCTGCCCGGCATCGTCACCGGCGTGCTGCTCGCGCTGGCGCGCATCTCCGGAGAGACAGCGCCGCTGCTGTTCACCGCGTTCGACAACCAGTTCTGGAGCACGAACATCGGCCAGCCGATGGCCTCGGCGCCGGTCGTGATCTACAAGTTCGCGATGAGCGCCGATGCGGGCTGGAAATCGCTGGCCTGGGCCGGCGCGCTGATCGTCACGCTGTTCGTGCTCGCGCTAAGCCTCATCTCGCGCGCGATTCTTTTGCGCAACAAGGTGTCCAATGACTAATCCGAACCTCCCTCTCGCAACGGCAGGCAGTGTTTCGCTGATCACGCCGCCGCCCGGTACCGATAAAGCATCCGTTGCGGCGGCGCCGAAGATGTCCGCGCGCGGCCTGGATTTCTACTACGACAAGTTCCATGCGCTGAAGAACGTCAGCCTCGACATCGCGGAAAAGAAAGTCACCGCGCTGATCGGCCCGTCGGGCTGCGGCAAGTCGACGCTGTTGCGCATCTTCAACCGCATCTATTCGATTTATCCGAAGCTCGAAGCCAAGGGCCAGGTGCTGCTCGACGGCGACAACATCCTCGATCCGAAGTACCCGCTCAACCGCCTGCGCAGCAAGGTCGGCATGGTGTTCCAAAAGCCCGTGCCGTTCCCGATGTCGATTTACGACAACGTCGCCTACGCGATCCGCCACTACGAGCGGCTGTCGAAGGCCGACATGGACGTGCGCGTCGAGGAAGCGCTGCGCCAAGGCGCGCTGTGGGAAGAAGCGAAATCCAAACTGCACCAAAGCGCGCTCGGCCTCTCCGGCGGCCAGCAGCAGCGCCTGTGCATCGCGCGCGCGATCGCGCTGAAGCCGGAAGTGATCCTGCTCGACGAACCAACCTCGGCGCTCGATCCGATTGCGACCGGCAAGATCGAACAACTCGTCGAAGAACTGAAAGAGCGCTACACGATCGCGATCGTCACGCACAATATGCAACAGGCCTCGCGCGTCTCCGACTACACTGCGTTCATGTATCTGGGCGAACTGATCGAATTCGGCGACACGACCACGATCTTCGAGAATCCGACGAAGAAGATGACCGAAGACTACATCACGGGACGGTACGGCTAATCCTATGTCCGAGCACATTGTAAAAAGTTTCGACGACGAACTTTCCCAGCTCAACGCGGCGATCGCGCGCATGGGCGAATCGGCGCAAATCCAGTTCGCCGCGACGATGAAGGCGCTGCGCACGCGCGACGTGGAAGCGGCAGCACGAGTGATCCGCGACGACATCGACGTCGACGCCCTCGAGCGCGACATCGAAGCGCGCGCGATCCGCGTGCTCGCACTGCGCCAACCGATCGCGCGCGATTTCCGCGAGGTGATCTCGACGCTGCGCATCGTCGTCGAACTCGAACGCATCTGCGATTTCTCCGCGAACGTCTGCAAGCGCGTGATTGCGCTCGGTTCGCACTCGCCCGAGCCCTGGCTGATCGAAATCAGCGAACTCGGCGAACTGGCGAAGAAGCAGCTCGCCGACGTCGTCACCGCGTTCACCGAACGTAATCAGGAAAAAGCGATCACCGTGTGGGCCTGTGACGAGCAGATCGACGACACCTACACCGGCATCTCGCGCCGCCTGATCGACTACATGAAGGCCGACCCGCAGCACGTAGCGATCGGCGCGCACCTGATGTTCATCGCCAAGAACGTCGAACGCATCGGCGACCACGTCACCAACATCGCCGAATCGATCTACTACCTCGTCACCGGCAATGTGCTCGATGCGCCGCGGCCGAAGGGCGACAAAACCAGCCTCGACCAAGTCGAAGCGAGCGCCTGAGCCCACCAGCTGGCGAGCAGCATTGGAGAAGGGGCCGCCGTAGGGCGGCCTTTTTCTTTTCAAGGCCGCCGTCATCTGCTCGCCTACGCATCGTTCTCGGAGAACATTTGGATGTGATAGACGGCTGAAACTGCCACGCATGTCAGTACCGGGTTTGTTTTCGCGTAACTCCTACCGCACCAGCTTCAACGAACTGATGCGAATTCCATTCGAGGAGACCGATCATGAAATTCCCCTTCTATGTCGTCGTGGGCCCCGTTCGAATCTTCGGCGGTGCAGAGGTCGACGGGCCGGGCTGGTACATCGGACCGGACGGAAAAATCCACAAGATTCCACCCCGTGGGCCCGAGTCCGAAGGATTGGCCACGCTGGTCGGACTGGCGTCGCTGGCGGCCGAGGTCAAAGACCCGCAGCTTCGCAGCGTTCTGGAAAAAGGCATGTCCTTGGCCGCCGAAAAGCTGCAATCGGTTCACGCAGCGGCGGCTTGAGCCGTCGACCCGAAACGGAATTCGAACGAACGCCGCCGCCGCCGCGCTTCGCGGCGCGCGCTCGATGATGAGATAGATGGTGCCCGGGGCCGGACTCGAACCGGCACGGAGCGATTAGGCTCCGGCGGATTTTAAGTCCGTCCGGGCACCAGCCGTATTCGATTGAATTTTCTACGAGATCGTCACGAAACGGCTATCTGATGCGGTTTTTCGTTGACACTAGCGGTCACTGCGCGGACACTCTGGGACACGAAAACACCATCGTTGCCCGGACTAATTTCCCGGACCAGCGAATCGAGTCCGGGAAGCCATGTCAAAGCACACAATCACCGAACAATTCATTCGGGAGCGCGTCGCCGCTCGCGCCGGCGGACGACTGTACTACGACGACCACCCGAAGGCACCCCGCGGATTCGCGCTCAAGGTGAGCGCTGCCGGCACGGCGACGTTCGTGCTGAACTATTTTGCGAAGGGAAAGGAGCGACGGGCGAAAGTCGGCGATCACGGGGCGCTTGGTGGCCAGCTATCGATTACCGCGGCAAGGATTCGCGCAAGCCAGATGCGCTCGATCATCGATGCCGGGGGCGATCCACTGGCCGACAAGGACGCTAGCGCGGCGCGGGCGCGCGAGGACAAGGCTCGGGCGGGAGAATCCTTCGCCGCGCTCCTGCGCGCGTACGTTGCCCATTTGAGGGGCATGGGGAAGGTATCGGCCAGGGAGGTTGAAACGACGTTCGAGCGTCGAATCTTTGGTCATTGGCCAAAGCTCGAATCGATGCGTGCTGACTTGGTGAGTGTGGATGACGTTATGCCTGCCTTCCACAAACTCGCGAAGGCCGGGATGTGGCGCGAGGGAGAAAAGCTGCGGAGCTATTTGCGTGCCGCATACACCGCAGCCCGGCGCGCGCGAAACGACGCGACGATGTACGCGTTCAGCGAGTTCAAGATAAAGGCCAATCCGCTCGCCGATCTGGATTTTTCGCGACCCTCTGGATCATCCACAGCCCCGCCGAGCAAGTGGCCATTGTCCGAAGCGCAGCTCAGTGCTTACTGGAACCGCATCATCACCGATAAGACTTCGCACGGTCCGCTGCTGCGCCTACACCTATTGACGGGCGGCCAGCGGGTCGAGCAGCTAGTGCGCCTGACCAAAGACGATCTCGACGCGGACAACAAATCAATTGAGCTGCGCGATGTGAAGGGGCGAAGAAAGAATGCATACGCTCATGTCGTTCCCCTAGTGCCTGCCGCGGCCACGGCGATCGAAGAAATGTGTGGCGATGCCGGCCCATACCTAGTTACTGCGACGAGAGGCGAAACGCACATCCACGATAGAACGATGTGGGAAGCAGTTCGCAAGCACGCAGAGGCCATGCTAGAGGAAAGGAAGTCGATAAGCCGTTCTCACCGGGCGCCATTCGCATGACGATTGAAACTCGTCTTGCCGCACGGGGTGTGTCGGACGAAGTTCTCGCGCGTCTTTTATCTCACGGACTTGGCACCGTCCAAGCGCGCCACTATAACAAGCACCGTTACAATGACGAGAAGCGCGCCGCGCTCGAAAAACTCTACGCGATTCTCGTAAGCACGAAGATCGAGAAGGCTCACTGAAGCGTCCTCGTTTTTCCGAGTCATTCAGAAGTAGAGGTTATGGGTGATTTTGCCATGGCGTAGCGGATGGGCGACATGCCGCCGAGTGATCGATACGGTCGATCACGGTTGTACCGTTGGCGCCAGTCTTCGGTCATGCGCCTGATCCGAGTCGAAGGCATTCGACAACACGACACGCCTCACGTTCCGCAAGAGTACGAGTTTTTCAACAGAATCGGCCGAACACGGTCGTCTGAATTCGACCCTAACCGGAAGTCCACCAACGGTCGCTTTCGGGTAACCATTTCGCTCGAGCACACCGCAGCGAATCGGTACGGTAAACTCCAATTCCTCGCGGCAGCCGGGGCTATTCAATAGTTTGCGATCTCACCAAGGGGATTTGAAGGATTGTGATGACACAACTACCAGAGGATCTGGCGCTCATTACCGCCAAGACGCTCGAGCACTACAATGAGCGCGCCACCGAGTTCTGGGAAGGCACGCGCGACCACGATGTGAAGCAGAACATCGAGGCGCTGTTGCGACACATTCGCGCTGCGCCGCCGTTGCGCATCCTCGATTTCGGCTGCGGCCCTGGGCGTGATTTGGCTGTGTTTCGTTCTCTAGGCCACGAGCCGATCGGCCTTGAGGGCTCTCCGCCGCTCGCCGCCATGGCACGCGAGTACAGCGGCTGCGAGGTGTGGGAGCAGAATTTTCTTGCGCTGAAGCTTCCAGCGGGCCACTTCGACGGCATCTTCGCCAACGCCTCGTTGTTCCACGTGCCAAGCCAAGAGCTGCCGCGCGTGCTGAGCGAATTGCACGCTGCGCTCAAGCCCGATGGCGTGCTCTTCTCCTCGAACCCACGGGGAAATAACGAGGAGAGTTGGAATCGCGGGCGGTATGGGGCGCATCACGACCTCGAATCCTGGCGCGCGTTTCTTGAACGGGCGGCATTCTCGGAGTTGGAGCACTACTATCGTCCACCAGGGTTGCCGCGTGAGCAACAGCCTTGGCTTGCAAGCGTGTGGCGGAGAAAAAGCGTAGCTACGTGCTAAATCGACCCCAAGCTGCCTAAGGTGAACGACAGCTTTGAGATGCTCGGTTTGAAGGCCAGCGATCCGAAAAAGGATCATTTCCCGTTTGTAGTGCATATCATACGCAGCACTTCTCGGGGTGGTGACATGGGCATTGCGGGCAACCATGCACGATGGCGGTTCGAGTTCGCGCCACGGGTTGGGCACGCCGGGCGTCGGCTGGCGGCCGTTTGTCTTGGCTGCCTGCTGACGCTGGCCTTCGCCGTTGCTCAGAACGTGCAGCCTGTGCCGGACCTGCGCGCGCGCGTCACCGATCTCACCGATACGCTCAACGTCTACCAGCTGCAAACGCTCGAGTCCGAACTCGCCGCACTCGAACGGCGCAAGGGTTCGCAGATCGGCGTGCTGATCGTGCCGACGACGCAGCCCGAAGACATCGCCCAATACGCCATCCGCATATTCAGCGTGTGGAAGCTCGGACGCAAGGGTACCTGAGGCTGTTTGACGACCTTCAGCGCGTACTCTACAGATACCCGCCGTGCCTTCTCATCGCGGCAACGGGCAACCAGAGCAAGGCTGGAGGGCTGTCCGGATATCGCATGGGTGCGTGCATGCCGGCCAATTCACGCTCGCCTCACATGATCTCGGTCGGAGCTCTCGAGAAGACCCGAGATGGCAAGTTGCGTGTCGCGGCGTTTTCGAATGGCAGTCCGACGATCGCTGCGCCAGGCGTCGATATTGCTTCGGCCAGCCTGGATCGCCACAAACTCGCTGCTTGCAGCGGGACCAGCATGGCCTGCCCGCATGTCGCAGGAGTCGCCGCGCTGTGGTGGCAATGGGCGAAGGAGGAAGGCGGCGGCGCGCCTCCCGCCGATCTAGTTCGATCAAAACTTGTGGCGAGCGCCCTGCTGCCGCGCGTATCGGGTGCACGCGCCATCGATTGTGGTGCCGGCCTGGTGCAGGCTCCGGCCAGCACCCCGCTTTCAGCTCCAATCCGAGCCACAACGTGACAGCTGCTACTTAACCACAGGTGTCGATAAAATCCGCCCAGTCTTGCATGAGCTTTCGACGCTCACTCAGATACGTCGTATCAGTGAGCAGTTGGTTGGCGCAAAGCATAGTGAGCTCTTCGCCACCTTGCGCGATGCGGCCTTGGATATATGAGATTCCGGTTTCGTTGCGAATTGAGCTGCGATCTCATTGCGCTGAGCTTGGACTTCAGAGAGGCGCTTGCTTAGATCGAACCCTTGGGGGCGAGCCATCGAGTTCGGCAGGTTGTACTCGATACACAAATCGATCGCGCGAGAGTACATAGACGCGTATTGCTTCGTGCCGCCAGAGTTTGCGCACGACCCGATGCTGCATAGGACTATTGCTAGGGGAACGATTCGCATTCGACCGCTGGCGCCTAACGCTTGAGGTAAGCGGCCGCTGCCGCCGGGAGCGTCAGCATACCTCAAGCCGTAGCAGCGGTCCGCTTGAGCGAATAGTTAGGCAGCAAGGCCACTAAGTTGACCAGGCTTTCTGGAGAAGAAAAAGGATATACCACCCGCAACTTCTGCAACTTGTGGGTCAGAATATTTCTCTCCCTTCTCTTCAAGCAACTGCTCCCAACGGGCTTTGATGTCCCGCCACGGGGCTTTGGCAAGGCGCTGAATAGCGTACCAGTGATACAACTCCCCGAAGCTGATGTACGTCGTGCCGTTGGAATACAGCTGGTCGAGACGTGCCCAAAGCTGATCTTCATGTCTCTTGATCATATTGTTCCCTCCTCGTTGTTAAGGAAACAATAGCACACAAAATAAATAAGAGTCAACTAAAAATATAGCTCGCCATTGATGTGCAACCACCTGTTGCCGGAACGAGATGGGAATTCAGCCTAACGCTGAGTTAAGCGGCCGCTGTCGCGATGCGCTACATGCTACCGCAACCGCCTCGCAGCGGTCAGCTTGAACGAACTGCTAGGCAACAATACAGACGGCAGCCATTTGTGCAAAAGTACCCAAAGTGATGAGCGCGAGACCCAGCCACATGAACTTGGCGCGCTTTGCTTCCCAATGCTCAAACTCGGGTGTCTTTACAGGGTTACCTTGACCGTTAAAGGTCATGGTCCTTATCTCAAACGCATAACCTTTGAAACGTATGACCAGCTCGACCGCAACAAGCCAGGTGCCAAGAAGCGAAAGGGCCATACCCGAGAGTGCCAGGAATCTTGAGAGCGCCATTTTTGTTGCCTAACGCTTGAGCTATGCGACCACTGCCGCGATACCCGCCATGCTACCTCAACCTCCCCATAGCGGTCCGCTTGTGAGAATAGTTGGCACCCTACGTCGGAGAGTTGACCATCACTTGCCGCTCCTGTGCAGCGAGCACGGCCTGACGCATGGGGAAAGGCAGAGGATAAGCCCGAAGCTCTATGCCGAGATTGCGGATGGCGTGGCCTAGCCAGCTCTTGCTCAATAGTTGGCTACAAATTGTTTGATCGGCAAAGCACAAGAACATACGCCAATTGCCGCCCACCGCTTGCGCGAGGAATGCAAGCTTGAGCGCGTCGGAAGCGACTTTGTGAAGCTGCGCGGGTTTTAGCCTGCCGTGGCGCGAGTAAGCCTCTGCGAGAACGCGATGCTCTGCGGAGTAGCCATCCAAGTTCATGCGTGCGCCAGCCGCGGTTGTAACAGAACCAGGCCCAATAGGCACACCGAGTTCTGCGGCCAACGCCGCGATGATATGCGCTTCGGCCGCCTGTTGCTCAGAAGAGTCGGAAGCGTGCTTTTGCATAGCAAGTAGGGCGATAGCGCTTGAGTACGCGGCCGCTGCGGCGACTTACTTTAGTTTAAATCGCACCTATTCGCAGGTCCGACTCAAATGCTAGAAGGCAAACGCTGCGCCGTACGAGAAGAGCACAATATCATTTTCCGGAATCTCTGGGTACACGCTTGCAGAAGACCATGATCGTTTGCTGGATTGTGTCAAGATGATCGCCATGCAAAACGAGAGTCTCGACCTTTTCGATGTGGAACGTGTTTGCAGCATGAAAGCCACTATTCTCATCTTGGAGTTGGATGTAGTGGCCGACTGCAATTCCGGCTAGCAGCGTTGTTGTTTCAATGGGCCGTGGTTCGCCATCGCCTGTGTGAGTCTCGTAGGTGTACTTGACGCCCCTCATTTTTCCTCCTATCGCTTCAGCTAAGCGGTCGCTGCCACAGGAGCGTCAACAGAACGCAACTCGCTGCAGCGATCTACTTAAGTGTATTGCTAGCTATCGCTAGAGGTATCTAGCACCAGCAATGATGTACTGAACTCGGCCATCGGTCGAATATTCATCCCCAACAAATGTTCGTGCACCTGGTTCAAGACTGTAAGTCTTACTGTAATTGTTAGGGCCGGTTTTCAGGTCGAGATTCACACTAATAGCCCTAGAGGTATTTGAATTCACTACGTACATTTTGTGTCCGGCAACTGGATTATCCAAATCGCCGGCCACAATGCTTATAAAAGAAGTGGCGGGCGGCTGGGGAAAAGTGGGTAACGATACGAAAGAGATAAAAAGTAGAAATATTTGCAACATGCGCTTCATCATATGGCTCCACTGGTCGACGAATTTGTTTTAACAAGATTATTCCAGTTGATCAGGTTAACAGGGGTTTTGCTAGTTAATTCACTGTTCGTTGAATAATCATGGAGTTAAAACTCACCCACGGACCATACTTGGCCAGGTCGCCATAGGTCCAAGCTGAAAAGTAGCCGTCAGCCTGCCGAGAAATCCAGCGCGCAAATTGTTGCGTTCCTGCCTCTGGAACAGCACCTAGGCAGGAGGTTGTGCAAAAACTACTGCGGAATGTTGTCGCTGGAGATGGGCGTGCAGCCGGAGCTAAGCGTAGCCCTCACAAACATAGCTTGGTTTGTAGTCGCGTTCTGCAGCGCGGTATAAATTGCCTGTCGTACCGGATCATTGCCCACATAAGCAAGGGCGAATTGATCTGCGCGCGTATCGCCCAAATATCCGGCAAGAGCAAGTCCAGCCATAGCTTTTGCCTCTGCGTCGTGCGGACTGCCGTTCACATCGCCCTCTTGCAGAAGCGAGTCTTGAGCCTGCAAGTAACCCTTGAACGGACTCCAGGACTTCGAAATCAACGTTCGGTCGTTCTTATCCTCCTGCTCCATGCGCGGGCCATCCGGATCGTTTTCCCAGAAGCGTTGGCGAGATAGCCCCTTCCCTGCATATTCCGAAAATTTCGCCTGCAGGGTATCGATGTTGCGCTCGCGGAGGAACGCGCCACAGTACAGATCTACTTCAAATTTTTGAACAAGCTGCCGCCAGACGTGCAAGTCTTGCGTGACGCGGCCGAGAACTTCAGCTATTTGGGCTTCTAGATCTCCGGGCTCGGCGTCCGCTGCCTCTAAAAGCCACGATCCGGTCTTAGCGATATAGCTCGGGGTCTGCCGCACTTGCCCTTTGCGATATGCATGCGTTGGCTCACAACCGAGCAACGCAGAGACTTCTTCAGGAATAAGGTCGTCACCGAAAATTCGGAGCGCGAGCGTTGACTGTTGGAGAGGCATCGAGACGCCTAACGCTTGAGGTAAGTGGCCGCTGCCACAGTGCGTGTCAGATTACCGCGCGACATCGCAGCGGTCCACTTGACCGAATAGTTAGGGGACACCAGCGCCGCGAGCATGTGCTTCAACGAGAAGCTGGCGAATGCAAGCCTGCTCGATGGGGCGCGACTCGGTAGATAAGCGTTGCCTAAGGTACGCCTCACCTTTTGCGCTCCAAAAAGTGCGAGACGCCTCCAACCGTGCGCTCTTGAACCAGAATGCGACCTCTTCCGGATCAACGTTACCGAGTGCCGAACGGTTCTCGGGCGCGAGGGCAGCGCATTTGCTTAGCGCGTCGGAAAAAACTGCGTCGAAAACAGGTGCGCCGCTTGGTGCCGCGAATGAAGCAACAGCAAACACAATCTGCAAAAGCTGCACTCGTGACCCCTAACGCTTGAGCTAAGCGGCCGCTGCCGCGAGGAGCATCAGGATACCGCAACCTGCCGCACGGTCCGCTTGAGCGAATAGTTAGGACGCATGTTCTGTAGCGTGCCATGAACGAGCAACCGCGACCGCGTGCGCAAGCGTTTGTGACAACTCTTGGACCGAGGCAGGGGCGCGAAAACGATTGCTCTTGCGATCCCACGCGCAGACAACAAAGGTTCCTGGCGGCTGAGAATACTCTACCCAAAGCTGCGCGAAGCGGCCCGCTCCGAGTGACACCTCAGCAGAGCGCACTTCTTCCCCGCGGTACTCATGTAACCAGCACAGGCTAAGTTTCTCGGCACTGGCTTGGAGGATTGGATCGATCTCGCCAAACATGCGACCTAACGCTTGAGGTAAGTGGCCGCTGCCACAGTGAGCGTCAGATTACCGTGGCACGTCGCAGCGGTCCACTTGACCGAATAGTTAGGCACTAGTGGCCCGCCGACCTAGCAGCACTGAGCAGTTGGTTGGCGCAAAGCATAGTGAGCTCTTCGCCACCTTGCGCGATGCGGCCTTGGATATATGAGATTCCGGTTTCGTTGCGAATTGAGCTGCGATCTCATTGCGCTGAGCTTGGACTTCAGAGAGGCGCTTGCTTAGATCGAACCCTTGGGGGCGAGCCATCGAGTTCGGCAGGTTGTACTCGATACACAAATCGATCGCGCGAGAGTACATAGACGCGTATTGCTTCGTGCCGCCAGAGTTTGCGCACGACCCGATGCTGCATAGGACTATTGCTAGGGGAACGATTCGCATTCGACCGCTGGTGCCTAACGCTTGAGATAAGCGGCCGCTGCCGCGATGAGTTGCGATCTTACACCGTGCCGATCCGCAGCGGTCCGCTTGAGCGAATAGTTAGGGGACCGGCACAGATGGGCAGATGAATAGGCGCCGACGTTCGGTTGCTTTGAGGTCGAACGAAAGAGAACTGCACCTGAGGATGCTTACGGATGGCTTGGAGTTGCTTTGAGACCCGCCGTGGACATCCGAGTCGAACTCAAGGCGAAATACGCCACCTTCACTGTCTTGCACAAGGCCTGTCCAGATTGCTGAGTCGACGCCTTGGACTTGAATGGCCAGCCAGAACGGAGTTCGTTTGGACAACTCCTCAACGCTGCAGGAGAGGACGCCCTTAGTGCTGTCGCCAAGTGCGAGCAGGCCGCATTCTCTTGCGTTTACGCCCGCCAGGCTCTTCAGCCTAGCCAAGAATCCCCGCAGCGCTGCGTGCTCATGGTTTTTGACTTGAGCATCAGCGGACAGACCTATGAGCGCCGAACTTGGTGCTTGCGGTGTGGTGGCCCAGAGCCACGCAACGAGCGCGCCCGTAATGAGTAGGGCCAACGTCACTGTCCGCGCAAGAACCATGGTGCCCTAACGCTTGAGGTAAGTGGCCGCTGCCACAGAGAGTGTCAGGATACCGCAACTCGTCACTGCGGTCCGCTTGAGCGAATAGTTAGGCATAGCTCGCTAACGAGAACAGGTAAAGCATGCCAGACACGCCGAACAGACCGGACCAAATGATGGCGGGAATTCTTGCCGGCCAAGATTTCGGAACAGCCCAACCAATGATGCTTGAAAGCAAGCCAACAAGAATGACTAAGATTGTCGTGGTTGGATTGTAGTGCCAAGCTCGAAGGAGGCCGAACATGCCGCAAAGACAAAGTACGCAAATGGCATGAGATGCCAAGACCAAAGCGGATTTCGAAGTTCGCCCCATCAGCGATGCCTAACGCTTGAGGTAAGTGGCCGCTGCCACAGTGAGCGTCAGATTACCGCGGCACATGGCAGCGGTCCACTTGACCGAATAGTTAGGCAGCGCGCCCACGCCAAAACGACAATAACTGAGCGAAGAGCCGTTCGTCACCGAGAGCGTAGAACTGGCCGTCACATTTCTCCATGACCTGATGTGCGCAGCTTGGAAGATCGTTAAACACCGTATTGCGCTTGTCGATGTCGTGAGGTACGGCGCTATGCGGGAATTGTTCTATAGCTCGGTTTAAAACCTGCGCATACTCAGGTGCGCCGAGCTCTCGAAAGGCCGAAACGGTCTCGGCCGCGAATTGGCCATAGGAGTTATAGAAGAAACTCGCGTGGCCACCGTTGTTGACGGCGCCTGAATACGACCACACGAGATAGACAACTTGCTCTGAGGGGCTTAGGGATCCGAGCCCATGCTTGGCAACTTTCGGAACGAGCGTATCCATAACAGGCTGCAGATATTGCCAAGCTTCCATAGCTGCCTAACGTTTGAGCTAAGCGGCCGCTGCCGCGATGGATGTCAGGATAGCGCAACCCGTCACGGCGGTCCGCTTGAGCGAGTAGTTAGTCGCCGGCGCGATCAAACGCGGCCGTCGAGTCCCAATATGCACCCAACGCATGTACTGGTGCGGTGGAAGAAATTGCTACCGAAAGCACTTTTGAACCAATCGAAATTGCGCGTTTAGCGCAGCTTGGTTGAACGCAAGCAGTAATTTCGTTCTTGGGGACAATGCGGCCGCTCATGGCCCAGCCGCTCCCTTGGCACTTGAAGTTGTGAATTACGTCGCTGTTTGTTGCAACGGTTGCGCTGAGCTTGGCCCCGTTGAGAAGACGCTCTACTTCTTTGTCGCTACCCTTCCCAGGCACGTCGCTCGCGAGCACGACGCAAACTCGTGACTCTTTTCCTACCACCTCGGCTGCAGTTAGCGGGATAAGTTTGACTTCAGTGGGAGAAAGATCAAACGCGTCCGCGCTGAGGAGAGCGACGTTATGTTTTATGCCAAACAGCGAGTCCATGAAGTCTTCGGAAGGAGTACAGCCGACAAGGCTGAAACATGCTAGGCACCAAGCAAGAACGCGCTTCATGAGGCAACTAACGCTTGAGTTAAGCGGCCGCTGCCGCCGAGGGTATCAGGATACCGCAACCCGTCGCAGCGGTCCGCTTGAGCGAATAGTTAGGCCGAAGTGCGAACATACTTATAGCTGCTTGCAAGCATAGTAGAGGCGAACTAGCGGGCCGCCGAATACACGGCAAAAAACTTCAAAGGTGGTCGGTAACTTTCTGCCAGCGCCGGGCAGAGGTGATTTCTTGGTGCGCAGCGCCAGTTTCCTTGCGGCGGCATCACGCCTTCCTTGTTCGGTAAGGGCGTGCTTTTGCGCAGCAGCAATTGCTGCTCTGCGCTGCTGTCGCGAAACCAAGGGTTTCATCTCCCTTCGCCCTAACGCTTGAGCTAAGCGGCCGCTGCCGCGAGAGATGTCAGGATATCGCAACTTGTCACAGCGGTCCCCTTGAGCGAATAGTTATGCACCAAGTGCTCGCACTGTGATGCCATCACTCTCGCCGAGGAGCTCAAACCTGCCATCGGGTGACCGAATGACAATTTGCTCGATGCGTTCGTTACGCTCGTGCAGCGACACGCTCACGCCAGCCAGCGGACCAATACCTTGAATTGCCGATTGCGTCGGGTACAGCACAGCTGGGTCGCGGGCAATTCGCTCCCAGGTACCGACGGCAAACAGACCCCGTCCGGAGTGCGAAACGGTGAGAAGAAACTTGCCGGATGGATCGAAGCCCATCGCAACAAGACCACCGACGAGTAAATGAGTCGTTTCTTGGCGCATAACGCTTGAGCTAAGCGGCCGCGGCCGCGATGGGTGTCAGGATATCGCAACCCGTCGCAGCGGTCCGCTTGAGCGAATAGTTAGCTTTGCAAGCCATAGTAGATGGCGTACTCACCTGCTGTACCAATGGCGCCAAACAAAACAACGCAGGCGAAAAATAGCCCCAGTGCCACGAATCCACCGCGGGCTCCGCGTGACCGAAAGAAGTAGTAGGGTAATGCAATGATGGAAAGCCCTATGACGCCGATGTTAAGCCAAGGGGTACGCCGGTAGCCGCGTTGGGTAGAGTCGATGCGATACCAGATAAAGATAAGCGCCGTATCAATGAGCATAAACGCGATCACTGACTTGGGGTAGAGCTGCCCTGGTGCGATGAACTGGCCGATTGCACCGTCAGCGAATGCTGCGATAGCCAATAGCGCCAAGATCAAAGTTTTCTGACTCACGAAATGACCTCTGGGCGAAGCTAACGCTTGAGGTAAGTGGCCGCTGTCACAGTGGGCGTCAGATTACCGTGGCCCGTCGCAGCGGTCCACTTGACCGAATAGTTAGGTTGCATGTAGCGAAGGGGTACAAAGATCGCAGATGGCAGCATTTTGAGAAACGCCCCCACGACGTACGTAAAACCAGAAATCGGGAAGCATGCTCTCGATGTCGTCTTCCACGTCGTCACGATTGACGGTGAGATGGCCGCAACGATCGCATGCTCTGATTGAGTATGCCGATCCAGGAAGCTGCATGGACTGATGCTCGTCAAGCGTTATTCCGTGCCTCTCTGCGACGCCTCTGACGTCCTCCAAGAACGCGTCGAACCTTGCGTCATCGGCGCTTTGCGACTGAAAATGGAGCAAGACCTGCAACGCATACGTGTTCATTGACTAGTGGAACCTAACGCCTGAATTAAGCTGCCGCCGGCTCGGGACGGTTGCTTTATGAGTTGCCCGACCCCGGCGGTCGGCTTGAATGAATTGTTAGGCAACTAGCGCGGGATGCCCCGACCAGCTAACTACCTTATACGTAAAACCATTCGGGCCGGGATCTTCGCGGCAATGCTCGCCAAAGCCGTCAACCAAGATGCCGCTAGATTGCCTCGTAGTCCAAGCTGCCGCCATGCCTGATGAAGGCTCCCATAGCTCTAGCAACAATCGCCGAGCTGCGCCGAACGGTACGGTGAATATTGGACGCTTAGGTACCAAGTATTTTTCGCCGGCAAGCGATATTTCGTCCAAGTCGCCGATTAGAAGGTACGCCGGCGAAAACTCCTCAGCGCCGTGGCCGGCGCTAGCGAGACTTAGTGCTCTCTCATGGCGGCCGGTATATGTGACGGCTGTAGCTTTCTTTGCAGTTTGAACTAAGTTGTCGACAAGCGTGTGGGCCTCGGGGGAGTACACGCATTTCGCCCCCGCGAGGCGCGCAGCCACAGTGATGCTGGCCGATTCCAGAAAAGACTCGCGGCATCGTCGCTGATGGTTTGCCCATGCTCTGAATGAAAGCTCGGGCTGTGCATTGGACATTGGTTCTAGTCGCCTAACGCTGAGGTAAGTGGTCGCTGCCACACTGCATGTCAGATTACCTTGACCCGTCGCAGCGGTCCACTTGACCGAATGGTTAGGCCCAAGTCGTCCAGGGCTCTTCATTTCGGAGGTATGCGAGAAGCCTCAGGTTTTCGATCTTGCATGGCCTAGGACATGCGACGAACTCTTCCCGATAGTCAGCGTGATTGCGAGAGAATTGGGCAAGGATTTCGCCCATGACACATGAGGCGCTCTCTCGTTCGTCTTCCGTCGGCTCTCCATCGTAGACAAATCTTGCATGGAGCATGTCGTATTCTCCCCTTCGATCAAAGGAGACTGATCGAAGCCTTGGAGTGACCTCGCCGAGGAGCGCTATCTGCGCGGTGCGCAATAGAGATGTATCTTCGCTAGAAAACACTGGCCTAACGCTTGAGCTAAGCGGCCGCTGCCGCGAGAGATGTCAGGATATCGCAACTTGTCACAGCGGTCCGCTTGAGCGAATAGTTAGGCATTGCTCGTTAGCGACGCATCCAAGACCAATACTCGGTACTTGCTGTAAACATTGTCTGCGGGGCCATCAAAGATTCGCTTCTGACACCAAGCGAATAGAAAAATTGTGCCGCCGCGGAATGTGAAAGGAAACGCTCCTTGGCCGAACGTAGGGTCGTCTCGATTGAGCATGCCTTCATTGAAATTGCGTTGGATCGTTGTGGCGATATATGCGCCAAGTTGAAAGGCGATTCCGTTTAGCCCAGTGTCGTCTTTTGATTTCTTGTAGTGGTCGTGAACCTCGCCGAGAATTGCTTCGACGGTCTGAATGGATTGATTGGAGAAATCTAGATGCTTCCGGAATTCTTTGGCGAGTTCCAAAGCCTGCCTAGTTAGATGGAGTTGCAGTTCACCGATCGGCCCTGGCGGAACCTCGAGAACGGGGACCGTTTTCTGCCCGCCAAACAACTTGTCGAAAAACTTCATGTAATGCCTAACGCTTGAGGTAAGTGGCCGCTGCCACGGTGAGCGTCAGATTACCGTGGCACGCCGCAGCGGTCCACTTGACCGAATAGTTAGCTCACGGTGGGTCGAGTAAGCTGCGTTCTGCGCAGCAAGAAAGCGATAGCCCCGATGGGAAGCGAAAACGAAATGGTCCATGGCCCATAGAATGGGGCGAATGCTGATGCGCTGAAAAGTTGTACGGTTAATGGCGCAAAATTCCACTGGCCTGTGGACCAATTGATGGCGAACCGCCCGAAGCCCAGAGCAATGAAGATAATCCATACCCATTTTCGCCCAGTCAATTTGGTTCTTATGCACAAGACCAGTGCATAGAGTGATAGCAGTGCCGCAACAGCGGTTGCCATAAGGGCGACGTACTGTGGGCCGCTTTTTCCAATAAGGCTAAATCTATTCTGATCCTCTAGGGACTGGGACCGGGGGTAAACGTTGAAACCAACGATCGTCTTTTTTCCATCGCTGCTCAGCACCGCTACGTTGATTACGACCCATTTGTCGCCAAAAGTGTATTCAAATGTTGTGTTCACTCTACTCATCGCGTTTTCACGAAAACTCTGCGCGCCAACGATCTTTATCGCAGTTGGCTCGCCATTGGGGATCAAATCGGCCATGCCGATGAGCGTGCTCATTGCCGTAGGGCTTTTGATGCTCCCGTCCAGGGCATTTTCAATATCATCGAACTTGTGAGCGCGGAGCAGATCGATGTAGCCCTTAGCTAGCGCTCGGTCTTCTGGCGAGGAGAATTTCTCCATGAGAGCTTCTTGGCTGCAGCCAGCGAGAAGAGCGACAAGCAACAATGCGTAGTAGAAACGGTGCACTCGACAGCACTCCAGAGAGCTAACGCTTGAGGTAAGTGGCCGCAGCCAGAGCGAGCGTCAGGTTACCGCGGCACGTCGCAGCGGTCCACTTGACCGAATAGTTAGGGCGCGGAATCACCGAAGGTACCGATATACAAACGGAGCAACGACGATAATAAGGAATGGCAGGATACTGCGCGCGTCGTCGGCAGAAAGCGAGACACCAAATATCGGCGCAGCAACGGTTACTGCGATCAATAGCGTGAGCGCGCCTCCAAAGCAGGAGACCAAGAACTTAATCCACCACAGTGCCGTTCGCCGAAGTGGCGGCAGCTCATTCTTCTGCTGTTCGATGGGCACAGCTGGATCGTTCATTGAGCGCCCTAACGCTTGAGTTAAGCGGCCGCCGCCGCTGACGTTGCGATCTTAGCGCAGACCGACATCGGCAGTCCGCTTGAACGAATAGTTAGGACGCATGTGCCTGTAACGCATAGAACGCGACGTAGAACCCAACCGATGTGGCAATGGCAACAAGCAGACGCGCGGACCTGGGATGCTCCCCCAACAAGCCGACGAACTCGAAAATGATCTCTAGGAAGAACCAGAGGGGTGCAGCCAACAGGCCAACCCACGTGAACTTATTGGCAGGTGCAGCCCATGACAATGCCGCTCCAAGAATTGCGCCGAATAGAGCAGCAAGGCACGAAGCGATGCCTACATAAGCAAGAGAAGAACTCCTACCAGTGCTTGCAGAGTGTTCCATCTGCGCCCTAACGCTTGAGCTAAGCGGCCGCTGCCGCAATGACCATCAGATTACCGTGGCACGTCGCAGCGGTCCACTTGACCGAATAGTTAGGGCTCACGTGCGGAGCGAGCGACCAACTTACTGCCGCACCACGGACAAAACACGATAGCGATAGATGCCGAACCGCCATCATGTACACGAATGCCGTAGGAATGCTGCGAGAGAGAAATGATGTTGTCGGGGCATTCGCTGGGATTTACGTGCTCGCTGCAGCGGTAGGTTGCCCAATGCATCATTGTTTCGCAGCAGTGTTCCATCACGTGAGGCCTAACGCTTGAGGTAAGCGGCCGCTGCCGCAGTGAACAATATGTTAGCGCAACCTCTCCGCAGCGGTCCGCTTGACCGAATAGTTATGCACAACACACGAACGGACAACCAACGCTAAGCTTTACCGCTGCCTAGCACGTGCGATTACACCCAAGATAGCCCCACTGAGCATGCCAGCGATAAAAATGCCCGGGGC
>Ga0207694_10000411_pt1 | contig 39862 bp, 50 predicted proteins | sample KBSC34metaG_FD_184353 | JGI IMG/M metagenome (GOLD analysis project Ga0207694, IMG submission 184353) | Corn rhizosphere microbial communities from Kellogg Biological Station, Michigan, USA - KBS C3-4 metaG (SPAdes) (version 2) | ecosystem: Host-associated > Plants > Roots > Rhizosphere > Soil... | reverse complement strand
CGAGGTCGAGGTCGAGGTCGCGGGCGAGGGCGCGGTAGAGGTCGAGGTCGAGGGCGAGGGCGAGGTCGAGGGCGAGGTCGAGGGCGCGGGCGAGGTCGCGGGCGAGGGCGAGGGCGAGGGCGCGGGCGAGGTCGAGGTCGAGGGGGAGGGCGCGGTCGAGGTCGAGGGCGAGGGCGCGGGCGAGGGCGCGGGCGAGGTCGCGGTCGAGGTCGAGGGCGCGGTCGAGGTCGAGGGCGAGGGCGCGGGCGAGGTCGCGGGCGAGGTCGCGGTCGAGGTCGAGGTCGAGGGCGCGGGCGAGGTCGCGGTCGAGGTCGAGGGTTGGAAGAGAACTTAAAATTTCGCGCGCGGCCTCGCGGCATGCCGCAGCGTCCGCGCGCGTGGTGATTTTAATCATTCCCCTCAGCTTCGCCGCTGCCTCTGTGTACCCGAGCCGATCAAGCGCCCACGGCGCGAAGACCCGCGCAGAATAGTCTGCCAGATGAAATACACGGGCGATGACTGTGTGATAGCCGCCTCGGGATCCGATCAATAGCGGGATCAATTCCTTGAGCAGCTGCCGCGGCTCAGCCGGCAACCTGTCGTTCAGTCGGCGGAGGAAGCTCGCGAGTAGAGGGCAAGCACACCTGGGAGCGTCGGAGAACTTTTCTCCAGCCATCCAGGCGACGGCCTCCATTACGCACATGCCTTTTTCCGGGTCAGAATGGGCGCCGGTGTCCAAAGCGACGTCCAGGAGGCGACGCGCGATTTCTTGTTGATCAGGCTTCATAGGAATTGCTGCTGCTGGGGTTCATGTTTGCTGGCTCTGACAAATTCATGGACGGCGCAGAGGCGCCAAACTGGGTGCTCGTGGTAATCGAGTCCGATCGCATCGCAGTCGGATTCGCACTTTTCGCGGATGGAAAGCAGGTCTTCTTCTGGAAGGAGCTCGGGCATCTGTATTCAAGAAAAGACTACACACTCACGACGGACCATTTGTGCTGAATCATCGCGACCCGCGTGGCAGTCCAGCGCTCGCCCTTGCGGCCGCCGCCAGGAACCACGATGTCGGGCCCGAGCAGCTCGCCAGTAGCTTGGAGCTCGCGAGCTCGAGTCGGAGGTACGTGCAGAAGTTTGCACACTTCCGTGAAGGTGTAGGTCTGCTCAGCGACTTTGGATCGTGTCATTGGTAGAGATCCTTGTAGCGGCGGCTGGAGCGGCGCTTCTGCAGCCACTCGCCTAAAAAAACGCCGATTGAGAAACCAACCAGAGCGGCCAACCCGGCGAGATAGAGCAGCTCTGCTTTATCTGGGGTCATGATTGGCCGCTCCGTGGCGTAGGAGTCGCGTTAGTTGCGGCTCGGTTGCTGGTTCACCGCGGCTTGCCGGCGCCGGCCATCTTCTCTGGGCGCGGGGATTGTGCTCGAGGTAGCGCTCGTCGTGGATGCTGGAGCTGCTAGTTGGGTGTTGGGCATGGTGAATCTGTTGACGTTAAGCAAAAAGACGACGGGCGCTTCAGCATCGCTTACCTCACGAAGCCTTCTGCTCCCGCCGTCTAAAGTTTAACCCGCAGTCGTGGTCGGCTTCGCTGATAGAGAAGATCCGGCTATGTGGGCCGTAGGCTGGGGCAACGGCTGACGGATGAACGCGACCTTTGTTTTGAGCGCGTTAATGTCGCTCTTCACGTCGTCCAAGTCGGATTCGATCCGGGCGTGGTTACGGGAGCCGACGAGAAGGCCGACGCCAAAGCAGAGCGCGCCGAAAATGAGGACGAGGAGGGTGTGTATTAGCATGTGGATTCGGGGTTGGGTTGAGAAAAAGATGGAGTTGCCTGCAGCGGGAGCGCCGCGATTGCTTTGGCCATCGTCGACCACCAGCCGCGGTAAATGCGGTACGACCCATTGCCCTGCGGAACGGCGTGCGTGTATCCACCGCGTGGATGCTGAACCGCTTCGATTGGAAGCGGCGGGGTCAGCGCAGCCTTCATCGCCGCGGCGTAGTGCCGGAAGCCGGACAATTCGGCGCGGTTGATCAGAATGATCAGCTCCGACTGATTTGGCGTCGTGAATTGCGAGGCCTTCGCCTTAAACGCGCTGACGTCGCCGGTAGGGGAAGCCAGCAATGTCCCCATGGAGACACTGCTAGTCCGTTCCGTGGAGGAATCCCCCAATGGCACGTGCGCGCGGCTGCGAGAGTGATTCGAAGTCGAGGATTTCATCGCAGGCGATTATGTCGCAGACTTTTCCAGCTGCGGTTGCGCCTGAGGGTCGGTCTCTGGGTCTGCAGGTGGCTGCTGCGAAAGGAGTTTTGTGACCTTATCCTTCCACCAAAGCGCTTGGTCCCTCTCCCGCTGAGTCCGGCTCCCGTTTATGCAGTAACGTAGCTGCATCAATAAGCATTTCCCGGTGTCCATGCTTTGAAGGTATTATTATGACATAAAGGCAACACAAGCTTAAAATTGACTCCAAGGGAGGAATATGCGCGCTAGTCATAAAGTATGAAGCCGTCACACCTTGCCCACGCCCTTGCTGAGCTCGTCTCGCGACGCGAAATCACGCTCACGGAGCTGGCCGCTTTGACCGGCCTTAACCAGGGTACTGTCAGCAGATTAGCCGGGCAGGATCGACGGCCCGACGTCCCAACTCTGCACGCATTGTGCACATTGCAGGCGGATCGAAAAGATGGCTTGAACCTCCTTTTGGCCCACCTGCGCGATGAGATCAATCGAGCCGGCCGCGATCAGTCCGAGATTATCATCGATGCGGACGAAGCAGATCACGGGGACGATCTTCGAACCCTTGCGGAGCAGTCCCGACACGATCAGGAATTAGCCGCGATACTGCATCACCTTGCCGGATTGGCTCGAAATATTCAGCGCCGAATCGCGGCTGGAGACTATCCTGTCATAGAGACATCGGCAGACCACGAGCTACCGAACCATGATCTGGAAAAGCCGGCTTGAAGCGGGCGCTTGACATTCTTTTAGCAAACTGATTGCTTGAAGTTCCTCCCGCCAAAACTCCAGTAGAGCTTAGCTCCTGAGAGTTTAAAGCCCTCCCTCACCGGAGGGCTTTTTTGCTTTAGTGAGGGCGGGTGACAGAAAATCCGGACCTCCGGGGCATGGGCGATTCACAGATAATTCACTTTCCGAAGCAGGTTCAACCAGCAGGCAGGGAGAAAAGAGTCGATAGAGCCTGTATGGTCATAAACTTTCGGCTGGAGACTGGGAATCTGCCTGCAATCCCTTGCCCCTTCAAAATTTGCGGGCGTTGGTGTATTCAGAAGAGCACTACGAAGTGAAAACGCTACTTAGGTTCGCGATTCTCTGGACCAAAATCCGTCTAAACCTCGCATTGGCGGTCCTCATCCCAGTCGCGTTCGGCATGCTGCCTCTAATTGCATCCGCCTGGTGTGATCGCATCGGTTTTCGTCTTCTATGGGCATTCGTATGGCTTGTGTGGTGCTGGAGATTTTGGCGGTTTTCTGGGCGGAATGAAAAAGGTGCTTATCCCGCAGCTGCGACAGCGCCCTTCGTGCTTGTTGCCTTGGCCCACGCTTGGTCTCCGTTCGTCATTGCTACAGCCGCATTGTTTTCTGCGTTGCACTGTTTCGCTCGCGCGCAGGCGATTCGCCGGGACCTGGAAGCTTCTCCAGAGCGAAGGTTCTTCCGGAACATTTCTTCTCAAAATCCTGCTAGAAACTAGGCAGTAGTTGATATTCAACTACTTAAATTGCGTGTCTGCGGCTTTTAAGTCCGCAGTGTCTACCATTCCACCACGAGGGCTAAACTAGCTCGTAAACTCTCATGCAGAGAGAGTTACGCAAAATGAAGATGTCAACGCTTTCTCTGTCGTTTTGGCGCTTTTTGGCGCTTTTTCGTTGAGAATCCGACCGATTTCCTACCAACTCCGCCGCATGCTTAACAGCGACGTCCGCTTGCTTACTCCGGCTCGGCTGGCGGTGATGACCAAATTCTACGGCCTGACCCAGCGCGGGAAAAAAGGAATCTGGGTGTGTCAGAAGAGCGTCACCGATCCCCGCACGCGAACCGAGCGAACCTTCAAACGCTCGACGAAAACCACCGATCAGCGCACGGCCCTCCACCGGGCAGCAAGCTGGATCAATGAGTTCATGGCGCAGATTCATGGCGGCGAATTGCCGACCCTGTCAAAGACGGGCGGATGGGCAAGCCTCGAGCAGATCTCCGCCCACTACAAACGCGCTGCTTCATGCAACCTGGATACGCGGCGGCGCAACATCAATCACCTCGAGAACATGCTCGCGATGATGTACCCAGATTACGAATACAATACCCTGAGCTCGGAGATTATCGACGGCAGACTCGTGCGACAGTGGCAACTGCTCAGGAAGGAGCGGATCGAGAAAGACTATCTGCCTCACAATCTCGAGCGCGCCGAGCAAGCGAAGAGAGCCGTGAATGCGGCATACAGGCAGGCGCGGAGTGTCTTTTCCGCAGCGATGATGCGCTCTTACGAGGACGCTGGCCTAAAGCTCCCGGCAGGCTGCCGAGAGTTCGCCCAGCAGCGTTTCCTGGCGGCCGCGGCGCCGCCGCCGTCCGAGCAGCTGCCACCGGAGGTTGTTTCAAAGATAGTTCGTTTGATGCCTCGGCTTCGCCAGGTTCGGCCGGGCGTATGGGCTTGTTTGCTTCTGATGTTCCGAGCTGGGCTGCGGAACAGCGAAGCGATGAAAGCGCGGTGGTCCTGGATCTACCCGACCACGACGGGCGGCTACGTGATTCGGCTACACACCCAGGCCGACTACAAACCGAAGGCTAAAGAGCGGAAGGTCGCGCTCTCTCCGGATCTCGTCGAGTTGCTAAAAACCGTGCGACCGGCAGGTGATGCTGCCGATTCTCACGTAGTGCCCGCACCAAACGACAATCAGCGCCAGATCGCGTGTTACCGCGGAGTGAATAAATTCCTTCGAGCGTGCGGTGTTCGGGCAGTGAAGGGGAAATTCGCGTACCGTTTGCGCGGTCACGCGATTACCGAGATCATGCTCGCGCACGGAATGGACGCAGCTCAGGGGTTTGCGGGCCACGCCTCGAGGGCGACGACAGAACTCTATAAAGGCACTGACGTACCTTACCTCCCGTTGCAGCTACCCGTCTCCGCGGAAGCGAAAGTGGTATCGCTTCCGCGGTAGCCTAATCCTTTTCAGTTTTGACCCGCTGCTCGAGCAGCCGGGATCCGGCTTTGGAGTTCCGAGAGGTAGGTTGCCTTGACCGCTGGCGAGATCGTTTTCGAGCCAAGGACTTTCACGGTGATGATGCCTCGCAGTTGGTTCTTTTCATCGGGGCTCGCGATACGGAACACCCGCATCGATGCGTCCGGCGTGAAGTGGTGCACTTGGTACTGCAGCGGCGTGTACTTGAGGCGATCCATCAAAAGGCGCGACGTATTCGGATCGAGGATACCTTTGTCGAGGCCGTCGGCTAACATCTTCTTTCCAGCTTCCGGGTGCCCCATTTTAACCTGCTGGATGATGTCTTTTAGGTACTTGTTTTTGTCGTACTTGTTTCGATCCAGAGGACGTTGCGGCATGTTAGCGTGCATGATTTCTCGGGCGAGCTCCTGGGCTGGCGTCATCGTTTCCGTGGTGGAAACAGGTGTGAGTCCGATGAACGGGCTGATCATTTTCACGACAGGCGAGTCGTTTTTATGCAGCTGCAGAGCGCCGGAAACGCTGAATGGCATGATCTCGCTCGAGGCCCATTTTGCGACATCACTTCCTTGCTTCCACAGAGGGTCATCTGGATTCCTGATCTGATAGCCGTAGTAATCTCGGTTCGCTAGTAGATCGCTAGCAGCTGAAATATACGGCGCCAGCGCGTGCAGCCCGCTCGTCACCGGGTGCCGGTAGAAGGCAAAAACGTCCTTGAGATACGTTGGCAGATTGATGCGCACCGCGTTGCCGTTGTCGTCGATTTCTCCCGTGCGCGGCTGAAAGCAATCCCGCGCCGACTTCGGCCCTTCGCCCGTGTATAAATAGTTAATCATCGCCCCCATCACGCCGGTGACGGCGACTAGCGAAACGACGTAGAACATCCGGCGCGAGGGCTCGGCGCTTTGCCCGGTTGCCTTGGCCCGGACAAAATCTGCGGCGTCTAAAATGGCTCCGCCACCTTCACGTACTTTACCGAGCTGCCAACCTGCAGACCTCACGGCTAAGAGTAGAGAGTCTTTGACGACGCGATTCATCATCATGTTGTCGTATTCCATTTGCCCCATGCGATTGCTGGCACTATCGATCGACTTTCCCGCAGCCGACCGGATGTCCGCAGGGGTGGCGTCGGGCCCGAGACGCCGAATGTCGCGCGCCGCCATGCCCGCTATCACACCAAGTTTCTGCCGCACGACCACAGCGTGAATTGGGGTCATGGTTTTCTCGAGCGCGCCCAGAACTCCGTACACGAGCGTCTTTGTCGCCTCTGTTGTCCCGGCGAGAAAATCTCCGCTCTTGATTTGGTCCCGACTCAGCGCGAATGCGCGTGTCATTCGCCGTGCCATTTGACCATCGAAGAACGGATCCTGCCCCGCGCGGCCGCCACCCTTTTCAACATATGCGACCAGCTGCCGTAGTTGATCATCGGATACGTCACCGGCTTTCAGCATGGCATTTCTAAGGCTGTTGCCTTTTATGAAATTGGTCACCGGGGCGAGGGGCGTGCTGAGGACTCCTTTGAGTGCCGCTCCGAATTGCTTGTTGTAGGCATCCTCGAGCGAAAGCGCGAAGTTGCTTACGATCGCATCGATGCTCGTAAAGCCTAAGTGGAAGGCAGAGAGCGAAAGCTGCGCACTGTTCATGAAGTTGCTCACCTCGCGCAGGCTTCGGTACCACAGATGACTGTTTAGTCCCGGCGAAAGAAAGTTGTTCATCACCTGCGCGGCCGGGTCAGGCATGTACCAATTTCCGAGCTTCACTTGACCGCCGACCGGCAGTTCCATTTCGCCGGATCCAATCCGCAGGGTCGGCGAGATCTCGTTGATGACGGACAGTTCAGGCTTGGAGTTTAGGAACTCGGTGAACGCTGCCTTCACTGACGGTGCGACCGATTCCATTTTGTCCGGCGCGTGCAGGTACGCCTGCAAGATCGTGGCCATCTTTTCCGGAGTGGAGCGCAGATATTTGCGGTGGCTTCCAGAAACCGTTTGCCCCTCCGCTCGAAGGTCAGCGAGGGCCCGCAGTTCGTTCTTCATCTTTGGCGTGGCCATGACGAGGCCGCGCAGTTCGGGGTACCGGCTGTCGAGCGCGTGCCCGAGCTCGTGCCAGATGACAGAATCGGGGCCGCCGAACTTCGTTTTGATGCTCTCGCTTCCGGGTACCCCTTTGATGTTTTCCTCAACGCCCCACCGGTTCCCGCCAAGCGATGCGACGCGCTCGTGCGGCACTCCGAGCGCCTCGAGCGCTTGGAGCGTCTTTTCGCGCATACCTGCGTCGAACGCTTCCTGGATCGTGACGGTCGGCGGACCATAGACGGTGAACGCGCGATCGTTCACCGTCGAATATCCCTCGGGCTTCTGCGAGAACGCGTGCACGAATTTGAGCAGGCCTGCCTGCTTCATTTCCTTCACGAAACTTTGGCCGAGGATATACCGTTCCACCTCTCGCTTCTTGAGCAGCCAAAGATCGATTGGATTGTCGTGCACCGGCGTGAGCCCGGCTTCGAGTCCATCGGTGAAGAGTTGGTGCGTGCGTTGCTGCAGAAACGATTTGGATCCTTCCAGAGGCCGCTTCGCTAAGATCGAAGCCATCACCTGTCTCGCTTTGGTTGGATCGTTCCAAATGTGCGGAAAATAGTTTTCGTAGAAAGTTTTCAGGGCACCGGTACCTAACGCATGCACGCGGTCCACGAGCGCCTCGTTCTGCTTCCTGAACTCTTTTGCCGCCTCGTATTCCTTGGGGGAAAGGCCAGAAAAGCGGCCGCCTTCGTACGCATCGATGAACGCGTAATTCCGTGGCAGCGGCTTGCGAGCCTCGAACTTCCAGTTCTTCGGTACGGGTGTGAGGTCGAAGCTGTTGCGGTACTGGCGCAGCGAGTGATCGGCGCGCACCATCTCGTTTGCCATTTTCGAGTTGAGCTCGCGGAGCAAATTCGCGGTGAAACGTGCGGCGCTGTCGATCGTCTGAGGAGCGACCAGGCGCTGCACGCGCTGCAGATCTCTGACGAGATCGTTCGGCGGATCCGGTATTGGTGTCTGCGGGACTGGCGCCTCGGGGCGACCCGCGGCGGGTTTGTCACTACGGAACGATGCCGCTGGTGCACGTGTGCTGCGCGAAGAACTTCCGCCCATCGCGTGCGTCTCAACCGTCTCTCCGAAAGTCAGGTCGGGCGTAACTTTCCTGACCTCGCCGCGGTCGGGATATAAGACAGTTCCCGGCGGAATCGTGCGCGTGAGGCCATCCTCGATGCGCACCTCGCCCGTTGAAATGTCCACGTCCGTTACTTTAACCGGCTCACCTCTGACGTTAAATTCGTCCCCGACGCTCAGATCATCCGCGCTGATCGGTTCGCTCGTGTTGAGGTGAACTTTGCGGCTCTTATTGTGGAAGAGCGCATCGTCGAACTTTGAGCCGTACTGCTCGTCGCCTAGGGCCTTGGTGAGCTTCTTGCGATTCTGCTCTGCTTTCGCGACCGCCTGATACAGTTCGTCGACGCTGCGAAAATTGTAGCCAGCTTGATTGAGCTGCTCGAGCAGGTCATCGATCTTATTTCCGGCGTTTTGGCGGATCAGCATTTTCTGCGGACCGGAATGAAACGCCTCTACAAATCCGTCGTACTCTCCGCCTTTGTTTGAAATTGATTTCGGTGAGCGCACACCGCCGAGCTCCTCAATCGTTGAAAGGAGATCCGCCGTGCCGTCAGGCGAAAGTCCGACTCCCAACTTGTTTGAACGCACCTTTTCGGGTGCCTCGCTGGGCGCAGCTGACACCGGATGCGGCGATTCCACCTGCGGAGCCTGAAAGCCTTCCGCCGCCAAGTGTTCTGCAGTAACCGTTCGGCCCGGGCCCGATTCGCCTGGCATCTTGACCTGCCATTGGTCGGTCGGCTCGCCGATCCCTTCCATGACCAAGTGCTTTCGCCCGAGGTATTGGACCTGCGCGCCCTCAGGCAATGGTGCCAGTCCACTTTCGACCGGCGCAGCGGTCTCGGGCGCCTTTGCAGGAACCTCGCGCATCCCCGCGTTCCACTGTTCCGGCGTGGGCAGTGGGGTGGCGATCGATTCGCCTTCCTTCAAATGGCCATGAGTCCACCCGTAATCGGTAAGGCGCCCAATCCACGGCACCTTTCCTGTGTCATCAGCGAAGCCGCTGATCGTCGCGGGATAGATTGAACCATCCGCACGTTTAATTTCGATTGGCGTTTGATTCTCGCGGATGTTTTGGAGCTCTGGATATTTCGCCTGGAGCGCGAGCGAGGTGGGCCCACGCGTGGGTGGCTCCTCGAGCAGTCCTTTGCTGACTGCCGCGGCCGCAACCTCGGCCTGGTGGGGCGGAATTGGCTCAGCGGGCGCCGTGGGAGCAGTTTCCTTCGCAAGTGCGCGCAGTTCGGCGTCGCTTAACTCCTGGAGCGGCCGCGGGGCTTCTGCGGCCTGCCCAGCGCTTTCGCTCGGTGCCAGGGGTTCTGGCGGCGGAGCTTTTGAATGCATGGCCGCTGCGCGCGCCTCTGCCTCCGTCGCGGGTGGTTCTGCAGCGGCTGCTTCACCGGTACCGGTGACGTTCACCGGCTCGAGCGGTTTTGACGGTTGAGGATTTAACTTGGCTCTGACCGCTTCCGTTAGCTCCGCGTCGCTTCCTTTGAACGAACTGAACTCCGGAGTCTTCCGGATCTCGGCGAGCACCTGTTTCCGGGCGGCGAGGTTTTCGAGTTTGGGAATGCCGACCTCGGTCGCACCTCCGGCCGCGCCGAAGAGAGCGCCGCCGACCAGGCTTTGGCCCAGCTGCGCCCAGTCGAAGGGCTTTTGATCCACCGCTTGCTGCGTGACGTCAGCGACGCCCGCAACGCCTGCGCCTTGCAGCGCGCGCTTCCCGATCGCGGCGAGCGGTTTGGTTAGCGCGGTATTGCCGAGGGGGATTCCGCCGGCAACAGCGGAGCCGATCAGTTCGCCTTTACTGAAATCGTCGCGCTCACCGCGGAGATACTGGCGCGCCTGCGCAATAGCATCGCCAGCGGCGCCGCCAGCCGCGCCTCCGACCGCAGTTCCAACTCCTGGATTCACGGTGGTGCCAGCAAATCCACCTAAAATTGGACCGGCAACTTCTGCGGCGATATCACCTGCCCGTCCACCCTTGGTCAGAATCGCCTTCGTCAGAAATGCCGGGGCGGGAAGAATCGGCGAACTCTGCATCGTGTCTGCGATGGCATCTGCCACTGGCGCGCGCGCTGCGGCTTTGCGCTGCGTGATGATCAGATTTGCCTGATCGGGCTGCATGAGGCCCTGATTCACGGCGACGCCCAGCAAGTCTTCATCGCTGAGCTCATGCAGCGGCGGCGAACTTTTCGAGAGCGCAATCAGCTCATCATCGGACAAGCTGCTGATGGGCGGGGCCTCTTCAGTTTGTGCAGGCATATTAGCGGTTTATCCCCCGGCGTTTCATCTCATCGAGAACGTTTTCATGCTGGTAAAAGGTCTTAGCCTTTGGTGCTTGAGGTGCAGCGGCCGCAGGTGCTGTGCCTGGACTAGAAGCGGCGGGCGCAGAGGATGCCACTGGGTTGCCATCTTTATCGAAATCCCCGGCGGGCGTATGGTACACCTTCGCCGCGCTGGTCTGCTTCGCTCCCCAACTGACTGGATTGCCCGCTTCGTCGACAAATTTACCGGGCGCTACCTCTGTCAAATTCTTGCCGCCCGCGGAGATCGATCGCGGAAATCCGGGCGCAGACGGTGAATCTCTCATGACGGTCTTTCCAGACTGCATGAAGCGCTGGCCACTTACGGGATCTGTGAAGTATTGCGGCTGGTTCGCCGCAGCGATTTTGGCGTGCGCTTGGCGGACCAGGTTGTCGATCACGCTCGTATCCGAATTAGCACTACCGCCGGCAGAAGGCTGCTGAGTTAGATCGAATGGCTGCGCCGCCGGAGGCGGCAATCCGCCGGTCAGCGCAAGCGCACCGGGAGAACCGTTTGGAAGATTGCCTGTGTAGATAGGCGAGCCAGGTGCGCGCGGAGCCGGCCCGGTTCCTTGCTGCTGCGCGTACGTCGCAGCGAGGCGGCTCGTGAGGTAGGCTTGTTTATTCGCGCGGACACCCGGGGAATCCGTTGGGTTTGGGATCACTCCTGCGTGCTGCATTTGGTCGAGCGTGTCTTGCTCGGCGCCGGCCTGCTGCTGGCCCTGGAGGTTGAGCGCAGCGGTTTCAATTGGGCTCAGGCCGGAAGTGCCAGAGGACGAGGCGCCAGTTGTACCGCGCGAAGCGCCGCCGTAAAGTCCCATGCCGGTAACAGTCGCGAGAGCTTGCTGCTGTCCTGCGCTTGTGTCGTCAGCTGGCAGCGTCGCTGGAGCAGATTGACTATCCGGCGCGCCGTCGATCGCCGTTTGTAGCGGCGTCGTGTCTTTATACCCCCCACGAAGAGCCGACGCAACTCGAGCCGGCCACATGGTCGCCATCTTGCCCTTCTCTGCTAGACTCACGAATTTTGCAGGACCTTGCTGAAATGTAGAATTCATCGGATTGACTTAAGGTTTGGTCCACCTGGACCCGCCCGGGTATGGGCATTTCGCAGTGAGTAAAAACAATTTGGCGCGGGTACATCCGCACCCAGGAGCTTTGCATTCTCCGAAGAGCAAATTGCCCTTCGGGTTGAAGTATGCACAGGCCTTGCAGGCAGCTAGGCGCTGAGCACGGACCGCTTTGGATGCGATCGGGCGGCCCGCGGCGTTCCAGACTTTGAGATCGTTTTTCGCGCGGCCCAATTTCGTGATCAGCTTGGTGTTTTCGGGCGGCGGCAGATTCGCGTTTTTCACCGCATTGACCCTAGCTGCCGCGTAGATCTTCTGACGCGCAGAGTCCGAGATCTTTGCTAAGTGCGGAGCGTGCACGACAACGGAAATGATTTTCGCGTGAGCCATGTTATGCGGTGATGACAACGCCACTTCCGTCGGCATACGTATCAAATCCCTCGTCATTTGGGACGTCTCCGGTCGCGAAGAGGTTGCCGGAACTGTCGGTGTCGGAGGTCACCACAACCGTGGTGTACAACGTATATACTCCAGCACCAAAATCGCTGCGCTGCATCGGAATCGAAAGTGTGTAGGTGTGTGAGGGGAGCAGCCCCGTGCGCTCAACCTTCCACTGAGCCTCCAGGTAGGTCCATCCAGACCCGGTCTGTACTTCCCATCTGGCTAAACACGTGGTGGGACTACCGCCGTTCCAATCGCCCCACGTCGAGGCTGCAATTAGCCGAGCGATCGCGTCATCGGTGGTGTCCTCATCCGACAGAGTTAAAGTGACTGCGCCGGTGTAGAACGCCTGGCGGTTGCTGCCATCGTTCGCTGCCGTGCAATCAGCACTGCCGGTGTACTTTTTCTCCGTTGCTGAGGTCGATAACGTGTAGCCGCTTCCTACTGGATACTTTCCTCCGCCCGTGATTGCGCTTGGAAATAGCAGATCGGTAAGCGATCCCCCAAAGGTGCAATCGCAGCTGGTTTTGTTTGCCGAAGTAAAAGTTCCGGTGGCATCTACGCACGATGACGATGGGCTGGATTTAAAGTCTCCCTTACCGTCCATCGAGATCGATCCGCTAATCGTCCCATCTTCAGCAAATGAGCATGAACCGCTGTAAGTATAAGACTGGGTTAGCCGACTTACTTTGTCACAGTCGATGCTGGGATTCGCGTCATTCGAATCGCAAAACGTGAATGTGCCTCCATCTGCGGTCTTTGTTTTATAATACTGCTGCGGTGACAGCGTATTATCAAAGGATGGCCATCTCTCCATCGCGGCGGAGCCTCCGCGCGTGCGGCAAGAAATCGCCGTACAGCAGATGCAAGGATCGCTCGTCGTGAATGTTTTGGCTGATATCATTAGCCCGGAGTCCATGTGCCCGTGATCGTCCCGTCGCTATTACATACGATTCCAATGGTCGCACCTTCCACAGAAGCTTCTAACGCCGTCAGTCTCGCAGCGACTCGATCGATTGTATCTGGGCTCGACGCGTTCACGCGGTCGCGACCTGCGCGGAGATCACTTTGGGCTAACCCTTCACGCGAGCGGTGCATCCGCGCGACGGCGGCCATCGCCGGATCATAAGTTGGAGGATTCATACGGGCAGATCCGCCTGGGTTGGAATGGCTGCGCTAATCTTCGTCGTGCGGTAGTAGATATTTCCGTCGGTATCGGTGAAGGCGTACTCGACTGATGATTCAAGAACCTGAGTCGTTCCGCCCGGGTCAATCGGGCCGCCTGTGACGGTAACTACTGCGGTCGTTCCGCCGAAAATCACCTTTCCCATCATCGTGCCGCCGGCATCGCCGGCCCAGATTGAAACGTCGACGCTCACAGCATCGGTGCTGACGGACCTGTAGCCCCGCAACGCTTCGATATGAAAAGCAGGAAAATTGCTTAACCCAATCCACTCGGCCTCGATTGTGGCCCACTCCGTAGGCTGCCAGATATCGCCTGAGGGGAGATCATTGGTCGTCTGATAACCGACAACCACGGTTCCGACTACCAGCGTTTCGACAGGAGGAGAAAGGAAGACATCGATTGCTGTCCATCCGTTCGAGGCAGTCTTTTGATACGCTTTGGCCCTCCCTGGATAGGTGAACGGAACGTGCTTAAATACAGTGTAGGTGAAGTCGGTTGGGTCACCACCCACATAGCTCTGCATGCACCGCACCGTGTATTTGGTTACTCCCTCGATCTCCTCACTGTCGTCATCAAGAATGATTCCAGCTGGAACCGATTTCGTCCCCAGTGAGACATACGTTTGTTCGCGCAGTCCATCCGCACGCGAGCGAATGCTTTGGCCAATGATGCCATTGCCCTCGGCCCATTGCGATTCATAGATGATCACTCCCTCGTGGAAGCGGTCATGCCGATTCGAAGAACTGATTAATACAACAGATCCGCCGCTCGTTGCAGTGGGAGCATCGGGGGCCGAATTAATCGCCGTTCGGCTATAGATAACCAGTTTCCCGTTGTTTTTGAGTTCACTGGAATCGATCACTAGGCCCGTGCCGTTGGAATAGATTCCAGTCCAAACTTTATACCCGTCTTGCTCTTCGAAGTTGAGTTGGACCAAAACAAATCCGTCTGGATTTGTGATTGGATTGTCTATGATGGAGGGGTCAGACAGAAACCTAATCGTCGTCACTGTCATCCCGTGCACGCCGCCATCGGTTGAAAGACGAAATTCGTTCGATATCGAAACGACTCCGGCGCCTTTCGCGAAAGTATAAGTGAAAACGGGGAGACCATTCGGCGCCTGAGTTGGCTTTCCAGTCAACGTATAGCCAGAGGGCGTGGCCGGCACTGCGTGGACCGACGTGATCGTCTTTACCGAGAGCGCCCCATTGTTCTTAATCTGCTCATCGGTTGAGATGATACCTTCGTAAACGTACGTGCGTTTTATTCTTCGAAGCGTGCCATCGTCCGGAGCTTCTTCTTTTTGAAGAAAGGCGCTTGAGTCGTCTGGCGCCGTATCCGTTCCGACAGTACCGGGCGTGGCGGCACCCGTTGAAAACTGGACCCAGTTTAATACGAGCGCAGTGCGTCCATCCTCAAGCTTGGTGACGTCATTTCCGCCGACTGGCGTTTCTTCAGATTCGTCGATTTGCTCATAGATGAGTTGAAGGATAGGCCGGCTATCTTTCCCAGGCAGCGGGACGTCATCACTGAGCTGGCGATTCGTCAGCCGCAGGCCGGTCCATTCATCTGGCGCGGGCCCATCGTCGAGCGTACCCCAAGCAAAATCTAGTTCCGGCGGGATGACGCCGGTTTGCGCGACACCATAAAAGCGCGTCAAACGTTTGCGCGAATCTGGGAGAACCAGGGTTTCTGGCGCTCGCAGCTCGGCCGGCTTTGTACGGAGAAAAGACATTATTGTGACCGGTATGGGTTGCGTTCGGCGTTGCGCCGCAGCCATTCGACGTCGTTTCGCATGACCGCAATGTCCGCTTGGTTTTTCTCCAAAACATTTAAACGCTGCTCATCCGCTTGGATCTGATGCTCGGCGGCCACCACGTCGCGGTTGAGATTGGCGTAGGCAAAGCCAACGCTCGCGCAGACGCCGACAATACTCACAAGCATGATCAGAGGCATCACAACTGGCGTGCTTTTGCGGATTTCTATTCTGTCATACGCGGGCTTCATTGTAGTGGCGTTGGAGTGGGGTTTGTCGGTGCTGCGCGCACGAGATGGACGAGCGACTTGGTCGACTTATCCATGAGGGCTGAGAGCTTGCTGAAAATCGTGTCGTCTAGGACCTTCTTGGTTGCCGCGTCAGCTGCATCGTAAGCCCCATCCAGGGTGGGGACAATATCCTGCGCCATGGCTTCGAACGCGGAGGCCTTCTGCTCGGCGGCAGCCTTTAAGTTGCCCTGCTTATAGTGTATATAGGCCCAAACCGCCAAAGCGATGAGCACTGCGATGCAGGCTCCAAGCACCGCCCACATGAACCACCATTGCGCGACGATTTGCGCGAGGCCGAAACAAACGACGCTAAGTAGCGCAAAGATCCAACCGACCTTCAAACCAGGCAGTCCACCAAAGCCGACGGCGAGACCAAAGACGAGAAGGGACACGAGACCGCCCATATTGAGGTAACGGACCTGCTTGGTTCGCTCTGCATCGCGCGTGGCCTGTAGCTGCGACTCGTATGATTGGCGCATCGCGTCGATCGCGGACTGCACTTTCGCTGCGGACGATTCGCGTTCTGCCTGCGCAGCGATCTGAGCCTTTGCTTCCTCCGCTTTGGATGCGGCGAGTTGTTCCTGCAGGGAAGCTAGTGTGACAAGTCTTTCCTCCGATTCTTTCTTGGCGTCAGCATACGCTTTTTCCGCGGCGTCCTTTTGACCAGTGACGATCAGATTGACCCGCTCCAACGCCGCCGCCTTATCGGCATCGCTAGGCTGCACACCCAACGAGCTAAGTCCGTTGGAAGCCTCCTGATGAGCGGCGTCCTCCTTCACGGTGGATGGATTGATTGTCACCTCGGAAATTGCGCCGAAAGATGCCGCGGCCTTCGAAAGACGAGCCGCATTTGATGCATCAACCAAGGTTTGAGTGCTCGCCGTTGCGGCGGACGCCTCTTCCCGCTTTTGCGTAGCCGGTCCTGTGGGCGCCACGACGATCTTTTGCGGCACCGTTTGGCAGCTAGGAATCACGCTAGCGAAAAAACAACCTAAGGCGAAAACAGCGCGGTGCATGGTATCCAGATGTTAACTACAAGAGAAGCCCCGCATCCTGAAGCGCCGCTAAGGTGTCGATCGGTATTTGATTTTCGCCGAGGTCGGCGGCGTTGAGCGGCACGAGCTGGAGCTCGTACTCTTCTTTGAGCATCGCTTCGTGCTCTGTTTTAAAGGTCGCGATGTTTTCGTTCTTAACCCGCGTCTTCCCATCTACGCCGGGAGGCGTCCCCAGTTTCTCGACCAACGTTAGACGCTCCGTTTCGTATTCTTCAAAGACCGGCTTTGTCTGACGCAGATTCCCTGCTAGGCGCAGGCGTATCGAAGAAGGAAATACAAATTTGTTCTCCCGGTCTTTTTGAATGAGATCCGATAGAGCGAGGTGTGAATCGATGATCTTTTTAACGGTTAGTTTTGGCATGGGATTAGGCACAAAGCGCGAGCTTGTATAGGGTTCCTGCTACATCGAGTTGCACGTACCCGGTGGTGGACATGGTCAGTCCGGTCGTGGTGACTTTAGAGCCGAGTTTCCACGCGGCCGCCGTCCCGCTTGATGGCGCACCCGTCGTGATGCTCCCGATGTTCACGGTTAGATTTCCGCTTTGCAGCTTCATCCAGTCCGCCGCGGAAGTCGCTCCATTCGCGACGGCGTTCCAGTTAAAGTAACCACCGTGATTCGAAGAGCTGTGCGTTCCGTCGATTCTTAGATCGAACGTCGCAGAGTTGTATAAAGCGCCCGCAACACCATCCCATCCGTCTAGCTCGTACCGCATGACGCGGCCATTGGGCGAGGCGGCCGGTGACGCCCGCGTTCCCCCTGCGACCAGAGAGTTGATCGACACATCGCCCGTAAATACGGTGAAGAACATTCGCGCGAGGCCAGTACTACCAAACATCCGCAACTGAGATCCGGACTGCGTGGGTGCGATGCTCGGGTAAGCGCCAGATCCGTCATCAAAAGTTACACTCTGCGCGTTTATCGTTCCGGCGAGCGTCAGGGCAACACTCGTTGACGCCTGGAGCCGCATCCACTCCGCAGACGTGGTAGAGCCGTTCGGAACGCCCGACCATTTGAAATAGCCTCCGTGGTTGGAAGTGGTTTGCGCACCGTCGACCACAAGGTCGTACGTCGCGACCGCGTATGGCTGCGTTGCTGAGCCATCCCACGCGTCCATTTCGTACCGAGTGACAAGTCCATTCGTCGACGCGGACGGGGAGGAGCGGGAACCCGCAGTGACCAAAGCGTTGATCGAAACACTTCCTCCGTAGGCGACGAAAAACTGACGAGCGAGGCCTCCGCTGATCAATCGGATCTGGGACGGCCCCGATAGGACGCCGGAACCCCCAGCGCCGGCGGAAGTGGGGGTGATACTCGGCAGGCTGCCCGACCCATCATCAGCCGTAAGGTACGCGCTTTGCGCGGTAGTAAACGTAGCCGCTGCGGCTGTCGTCGCACCGATCACGCATCCATTTAGGCCGGTGGATGTGATGGCAGCGGTTTTAGAACCGGCTGGGTAAAAATTAATGCTGGCGGTGGACACAAGATCCATGTCGTCAGTGTTATTCGCATGCAGAGCACTTGATGCCCCGATGTAATTCTTCGGGATCCCGTTTCGATCGAACGCCAGGTAGCCGCCGCCTCCACTGCTGCTGCCGCCGCTGATTTCTAGCACGCTCACGGCCGTTCCTGTGCCGCCTAGGCCTAGGGAGACGTCACCGTTTATCGTGAGGCTAGCGAATGTGGGCGCGGCGGAGGTGCGGATATCCTGGATCGCATTGAGGACGGATGCTGATAAGGTGAGGGAACTACCAACCGTGAGTTCTTCTAGCGCGCCTGCGGACGCTGTAGTGCGTCCGAGGATACGGGCGCTGTTCATCGTCAGCCCCGAGCTCGTGGCCAAACCCGTTTTCGCGTAGGTTGCGGAAATATCTGGAATATCGGCGGCGAGGAGGGCACTCCAAGCCGGTGCAGCGGAGGCCGAACCGGTGCCGGTCTGGTTTAGAAACTTCTTCGTAGCAGACGTATTGCCCGCGAGAGCAGAAAGAGTGTTAGACGCTGAGGCATACGGCAGATCTCCCAGCGTATAGGACGTCAACCCAGTACCCCCTTTGGTTGGTCCGATCGCGGCCGCCGACCAAGTGCCTGAGGTCACAGTTCCGAGCGTCGTCAGGTTCGAAGAACCAGCCCAGGTCGACAGCGCGGTATTTTCGACGTTGTTCAGGCTCAAATTGGTTTTGAGGGAGGACGCGCTTGCTTCCTCCAGTAGACCCCGGCCAAACATCGTCGTCGTGAGCATGGCGATCGCGGTCAGGTCCGCGTCAAGAGGCTGCGCATCGGTGATGCCGTAGCCGCTTAGTGAATTGGGCGTGAACGTGATTTTCGACCAGGACAGGTCAGTCAACCAGCTCGGATCTGAATACGCCCCCGTATCGACGATAGCCTCGTCGGGCAAATCCGCCACATCCAGCGCGCGCCAGTCTGGCTCAGCGCTAGATCCCGAGATAGGGCTGGCGTAAAACTGGTTCGGAGACTTCGCCCCGGGCAGGAGCGCGATTGTTCCATCCTCATCAAGAACTGTCAGTGTGCGGCGCGCGCCCGCCGTAAGGGTGCTGACATCGAAGCCTACGGACTTGCTCGTGTCGGTGGCGTTGTAGACCGAAAAGTTCGCATCTGAAAACTCCTCTATCCAATCGCCTAAGTACTGCCAGTCCGTGTCGCGATTTCCCGACGTATCCAGTCTTTGATACAAACCGGCCTGTTTTCGGCTGATCAGCCATACGCCCGTACTTTGGCGCACCAGGTAAACCGCACCTAAATCGGCCGTGTCATCGACGGGCAAGTCCGCATAGGTATTGACGATCCCGTCAAAGCCTTCTCCGGTTCCGGCTGCGCAATTGCACGTCAGAATATCCATTACGATCCGCGAAGCTGAAGAGCGACAAGGATTGCGTCCGCAGACACGCGAAGCCATTTGCTCGCCAGCCACTGACTTCGGCTCATTTCGGCAATCGTGCCGGAGACAAGAACGATCGAATTCCCGTCGGCTGGAGACTCGCCGTGAAGGGTGAATTCAACGTCGTTGTTCTTGACCTGAATGAGCAACACTTCCGTGTCATCGTGAAGGGCTGCCAGGCCGCTGTCAGTTTTAGCGACAATAGGCGTTGAGCTAATCGTTTGAGTGAGCGCGGCAGCTCCCTGCACGACTTTATAGGAACTGCGCTGATTGGTAACAAATGTGGCGCTATGCATAAATGTAATTCTAGGGTGAATACGTTAAGCCTGACGCCAGCGCAGGACTTGTCCCTGCTGTGAGCCGGCTTGAAGCTGCGACTGAAAGAGGGCGTCATCGCCAGCGGCGTCTTCGGAAAATGCGGCCTCACGGTTGGCTCCATAACGAAGCCAATCGGCTAGCGCTCTGCGCGCCACCGCAGTCCTGAGCCAGATCGGGAAATCGAGGCGCTTCCATTTGAGTGGTGCGCTCTCCGGGCTTTCCCCGGCAGAGGTGTCCGTCACACAGCTCCAGCAGTCCCCCTCGAGATCCGTCGTCGTTCCCTCGAAATAGACCGTGTCTTCATCTGCGGAGTATGTCGCATCAACATCAAATGCCTGTCCCTTGAAATCGGGACACGGGATGCGAAACCGGGCGTAGACCTGGTTTGGAACAATGAAGTCGCATCCAAGTCCTCGGCCATATCGGGAGTGCGGCGTTGCACGAATGTGGGCGCCCAGGAAATCGAGAACGAACTCGATCCGGCGAGGTCGAGTGACGAGCAGCGGATTGTCGAGATAGAGGCCAAAGATTTCTCCCATCTCGTTATCTTCCCAGCTTTGCGTCTTCGAGATATAGGGATCAAAAATCGTGAGTAAGCCAAATTTGGACGTATCCAGTGATCCACTACTCGTGTGATCGAGGTAGCACTGATAAAACCGGTTGTCGTCTGGATTTCTGCGGATGTTACCCGCGATGTAATCTGTGGCATCTTGCCAATCCGGGCCGGTGTACGGTCCGGACGCTAACGCCCAGTATTCTCCGTTTGTGACGTAGACGCCATTTACCAGCTGAGCAGGAGGATTGGAGGTCGAAACCCGTAGAGCCTGGTAGTATTTCTGGGTCGGTGGAAAATAGACTTCGCTTGCGGTCGTTGCAGTTGGAGCCGCATAGGTCGTGATATCGCTGTAGGGCGAGCGGTAACGGCGAAGCTCCGTCGGGGTCAGTTGCGGCCAAGGCCATGCGATCCACGCCCAGTCGCGCAAACGCTGGTTAATGAATCCTCCGATCTGCTGAGTTTGCTGCGGAGAAATCTGGTCACTCTGCTGACCGGCAAAAGAGAGAACCAGGTCGATGACCGATTTGAAACTGCACCGGGGGTAAGTCATGGAAATTTATGCGGCCCATCGGCCACGCTTGCCTCTGACTCCTGGTTTTCCGGTGTATCCAAATTGCGGATTCGGGTTGACCGCTTTCACGGCCAGTTCCGGGTGCCGCTTCAGCATGAACGGAAGCTCGTGTTTCCAAAATTCACGGCCCTCGCGCGCTTCCCAATAACCAAAAACACTTTCGTCGATCTGGGCGACCAGACGCATTCCGCCTTTCATGGTCAGCGACTCTTGGCCGCAAACATGAGCGATGTGACGCTGACGGCGCGTGGCCTCGGCGTAAGCGCGCTCGTCCGACGATTGATTTAGCTTCTGCAGCTCGGCCGCGACCTCCGCCGTCATATCCCCGTAATCGGGGTGATGGACCTGCATCGCTGGACCAATGTGTATGGGTTTATTCATCGCTGCCAATAAACCCGCCGCTGGAACTATGAACCAAAACCAGCGGCGGGTTCCCCTAAGTGCCCGGGTGCTCTTTACGAGTCCGCCCGGAGAATCGTTAAACCTTGTTCAGATCCACCAAGCGGAAGTAGAGGTGAACTTCACCTGCTCCCACAAGGTCCGTCAGATTCGCGCTCGTTGCCGCAAATGCCAGCTGCAGCGTGTTCGCGGCGCTAAACGCCTTACGCGTCGACTTGATCAAGGTGTTGACGGCGGCAATTACGGTGGTGATGGCCGTGCTCTCTTGAGTACCGTAGGTGCCGTCGACCGATGAACTATCGACGTCGGCAATTTCCTGCGGAAAATACGCGACCGGCGTGGCGGTGGACAGGACGCTGATAGCAGCAAGGAAGCCCGCTGCCTTGTCCGTGCCACTCGCAAGATCGTAACCGATCGCGAGCGTGAGGGCGGTGATCGAGACAGGTACGAACGCCGCCTTGAGGAAGCCGTGGACGAACTGTAGCTGCACACCAGCTGCGACCTGAGCAAACGGCGTCAACGTGCCGCTCGTTGCAGCAGCAGACGCAGCACTGAGCGCACCGTAACCAGTGCCGGTGCCGTTGAGATCTGCGGCGGTCACGACGACGCGGTGAGTCGCGCCATGCCGTGCCATTTCTTCGATTCCAAGTTCTTGAACTTTCATTGTGGAGGTTCTTTCGAAATGAGGGTTTGGAACGCGTGGGTTAGGAACCTGGAGCCCACTTGCCAAATGGCAGAGGGTTGTTGCACGCGAGAGCGCCCGTGCCCGTAACAAGGAACTTCTGGTTCCGGCCCGTGCGGGCGAGGGGCAGCATGTAGGGAGTTTCCGACATGCGCAGTTCGAGCTTCTCCATCGGGCACGCGTACGCGAGGAGCTTGCTGGTAGCGGTCGTGGGATCGCCACCGGTGTTGATCCAGCGCGAGAGGCGAACCTTGAACATGCCGTAGTCCGTGAGGAGTACATCGACCTTGCCCATGACGACGTCATCGCCGGCATCCTGATTGAACCGGCGGACATTGGTCATCCCGGATTCCGTCTTTTGATAGTACGTGATCCGGCCAAGCTTGCGCTTCCACGTGGAGCCGCACCAAACGTCGATATCCGCGGTTTCATCGCCATGTTTGCTGAACATACTTTCAGCGACCGCGGTGATGGTCTGATCGGTGTAACTATCCGTTGTAGTGGAAGAGTCGATACTGGCGGCAGGCGTCAGATATGAGAGCGGCACCGGGTAGTGCGCCTGTTGAGTGGACTGGATCCACTTACCGAGGCCACGAGTCTTATTCGGCGTCGTCGGACTGGTTTCCGACTGGCTTTCATTGTCGCCAAGGAAAGTCGTCTCCATGTCCGTCTTGAGTTCGATGAGCTTTTTCGCGATCGCTTTTGCGACCACGTTGCGCGGCGTGACGCCGGCCAAGTTCATGAACGTGACAGCGTGACCACCAACGCGCGCCGCGCGTTCCCACGTCTGCACGCGGGCGTAGAGTAAGCCGTCGTTCTCGCGCGGGTTCTCGTACTTTTGCGGATCAGCTTCGTCGCCCGCGCCATCGGTGTTTGGCGTATCGAATTGCTCGACGGGGTATTCGAGCTGGGCATTGACAGGAGCCGCCCCCTTGGGGACAGCGGATGTAAAGGGAAGAGAACGCTTTTCAGCGTTAACGAAGGCTTCTGCGAGGTCTTGGACTTTGCCGGTTGCCTCGCGTTCAACGAGTACGCCTGGGTTGGACACGGATGAAGTTATTTAAAAATGTGCGGCGATGGATGCGGTGAGGTCGTTGACATTCCCGTTGCCATTTCTGAGGCGCTTCTCGGCGGCACTGTTCTGAGCGTCACGTGCGGTTGCTCGCGCTGGGATCACGCCAGCCCGCGCGGGCGCAGGAGGCGGAGCTTTACGCGGCGCAGTCGTGGTCGATGCCGGCTTGCCCGGCTTCGAGGTGTCCTGCTTCAATCTCGCAATGAGCGATGGAGTAACCGCGATTCCCGCTTCACGCAGCGTCTGCCCGATGAGGGCGTCCGCGGCGACAAGGCGGTAATTCGGTCCGATCTTTCTCAAGGCAGGATTTTGCTGCAACACTGCTTGCACCTGGGCGCCCTGGCCCTGACGGCTGTCCTTGAGCCATGGATACGCGTTGACAGCCGACAAATCGGCATCAGCGCGGGCTTTCAGGAAACGTTCACGGGCGGGGATCGCTTCATGCACGAGCATGAAGGTCTGCCCCAGCAGATCCGCGACGCCTTCGGCATCGTACTGGATCGTTTTTCCTTTTTGATTGGGATCGGGCAGTTCGATGCCTTGCGGGCTTTTGAGGAGCTTTTGGTGCAGGAGCACCACTTGCTGACGGTGCTGCGAGAGTGCCTCTGGAGTATCGACGTGATCGAGAAACCCCGCGTCAAAGCGTCCGCTGGACTCAGCTTCGAATGAAGCTAAGCGCTCGCGTGCCTGAGCTAGTGCCTCTTCCGAGGTCTTGGCCCGTGCGGTGAGTTCATTGATCCGTTGCTGCGCAGGACTGACCTTTTTCGGGTCCTCCTCTTCAGCTTCCGCCAATGGCTCTTCAGTGGCTGGGGGATTGTCAGTTTCGCCGGAAGTCGCTGCTGCGTCATCGCCAGAAGGCGCAGGCTCATCTTCCAACTCGCCGGAAGATTCAGGCACGTCTGGTTCGGTAGCGGGAATTTCTTCGGTCGCATCTTCGGCGGCCTTAGGTTCTGCTGCTTTGCCAGATTTGGTGTCTGTCTTTTCCGTCTTTGGGCCGTCGGAGAGCTGGCCCAGGGCCGAGAGAATATCTCCCTCAGTGACTTGCTCCGCATCCGTGCCGAAGTCCGCTGCAGCTGCTTGCGCTTTTGCGACGGGCTTTTCCTCACCCGGCTGCGAGCCGGAGGGCTGCGCGGCTGGCTTCGAAGGAGCCGCGCTCTTTTGGGTGGTTTTGTTCGCGTCCATGGAATGATCCAAGATGCGACAACCCCGACATCGCCAAAGCCCCGGTCAATAACTGTGTCGATTTGGTGCCGGTTTGGTGCCGCTTTTACCAAACCCCCCTATGAAAAAACGCCAAAAATTCAAAAGGGTGGTTTTCCGGAAAAACGATGTATCCGTGAATCGAATACGCTTAAACTTTACGTTTCCTCTTTTGGAGCGCAGGCTCCTGCTCCTCGGTTTCGCCGCCAAGGTAGCCGAGCAGTTCGTTTCTAAAATCGGTGATTTCTTGGATTCGCCCGCCGGCATGCCCGGCCGATCGCTCGCTGAGGTTCGGCGCCGCGGCGTCCATTGCCGCGGAGGCAAACCGGGCCTGGAAGATTTGGCGCAAAGCGAGGATAACCGGGTCCTTCGGGCTAAATGCGGAGAAGATCTCGGTCATCTCCTCAGGCGTAAAAATCTTTCCCGGAGCGGGAAAGTAGACAATGCGGATTGGTTCGCTCATGACGCGAGGGCTTGAGCGGTTCCATTGTAGAGGCCTGGAGCCCCTTGAATCGGCTGAGTGCCCAGTTTGCCCACCGTTTTATTCTGCTCCTGCACCGCTTGCTGCGTGAGGTACTTTTGGTAGTTCTGCACGAGCTCGCGGAAAAGGTCATCCTGACCGAACTGAGCGGCCAATCGGGGTGATTGCGTGATCGTTTGCTGCAAGGTTTGCAGCCTAAACTGCGGGTTTGTCACGCCGTCGGGGTTCATGACCGGCTCAATGCCAAGCGCCATGTTCGCTACATTGTTACGCTCCTCGTCGACCATCTTCTTGGTAACGCTTCCCGCTGGCTGGATGGACCGCTTCGCGAGGATCGGATCAATCGCATAGGCCGCCCATTCGGTGAACGGCGTGCGGTCGAGCGACCCAGTCGAATCGAGGCTGAGAAGCTTGCCGAAGGCGTCCATCTTCTTTGTGGCAAATTCCATGTTGAGGTCCCGGGTATCGATTTCGATGCTCACGTCGTACCCGCCGCGCACATCCTCAGGCGTGAGGTGGAGAGGGGTGTCCATTTGACCTGTGATGCGGTCGAGCTCGGTTTCGGTGTAGAATGACTGCGCCAGGGGTAGTGCCTGGGCGAATACGCCGCGCCATAACGCGAAGAAGTTATCCGCTTCGTCCTGCTGCAACAGTCCAATTCGGTTTTGATCCGCATCGGGCCGCATGAGCCCAGCGTAATGATCGGCTTCGTCACGCGTGACTTTCTCCATCTCGACGGAATTCTGCATGAAGTTTGGAAGAGTCAGTATATCGAAGTCATCCATCTTTTGCACTGGGATCTGCGCATTGGGCCCCAAGACGAGTTCGTAGGCCCCACGTTGCATCTTCATCTTCATCGGGGGGCTCGCGAGCATTTGCACGTAAGCGCCTCGCGCGTCGCGCTGCACCTTCACTTCGTTTTGGTGTGTCGTGAGAACGACCGTCATGCCGCGGCTATCGGTTGTCTGCCGGCCGAGCCGTTCCCTCGTGCGCAGCACAAACGGGTATTTGCCGTGAGGATAATCGGCCACGCTCTTTCGGGCTTCCGTATCCATGACGACACTACTCCACACCGTGCATGTGATGCCCGGAATACCCAGTTCATCGGCTTCGCGCTTATAGCTCCACCAAACTTCGAAAAGGTTATCCCGCTCGTTAACCGCGCGGCCGGGCCCAGCGAGAGTGATGTTGAGGCCAGTCCATTGGCGCCACCGAAGTGTTTCGGTGAGTAGGCTCTGGCCTTTGCCTTTCTCGATCACGGTTTCAACCCACTGGGCATCCCACCCAAGCGTATGCACGCGCTCCTGTAGTTCCACTTCCGTCAGCCACTCGCGGCGATGGATCGTACGCGCGCGCTGGATATCGACGGTCCCGATCGGAAAGAAAATGTCGTCGAATAATTTGAGCGCTCTTACGCTCGGTCTATTTTCTCGAATCTCGGGGACTGGCAATTCCGTCGCGGCATTCTTGCGGAGATCCTTGGAAGCCGCGCGGAGCGCCTTTGGGGTTGCGCCAGGGAACATCGCCGCGAGCCAGGACTGCCACTCCTCATCACGGGAAGGATTCGTCGCTAGGTCCATGAACTCACTGAGCATCTCCGGCTCGAGTCGCGGGTCTCCCGGCTGCACATCGTCGGGATTTTGCTCTCCTGTCGCGAACATGATGGCGAGCTGATCGAAAGTCAGATCCTTCCGAACAAGCGCGATATCACGGAGCCAACACACCTCGACGACACAGACCGCGGGATCGTCCCCGAAAAGGTATTGCGCGCTCAGTTCCACCTCGGTCTCCAGCTCTTCGCGCATAGACCGGTCACGCAGCCAGCTGAGGAGCGCATTCACATTTCCTGCCCGGGCAGAATCCGATGTTGAAATCGGCTTGGCCTGAAGAAGCGCGCGGAAGAATGCACGCTTGGCGATCGCCACTTTCTCATTGATCGCTGTATCCGCTAAAGGGATACGGTTATCCGGGGCGCCTTCGAATGGAAGCGCATCGCCATCCATCGCATCTCCATGCTTTCGGCCATCGGGACTTTGTCCGGCCCATTCGTTAAAACGCACTTCACGCGCTCGCTCTTGACGCCACCACACCTCCGTACCATTGGCCGCGATTTGCTCGAGCTCATCGCGCAGCTCCTTGATCGTTTCGTCTAAAATGGCCTTCATGAGAAATCCGACATGATGGCCAAAAAACGCGGGTCAATAACCTGTTTTACTTTCGCTCGACCGCGGCGAGGACCTGGGCACGGACGTACCGCTTGTGCTTAATGCCGGCAGGGTACTCCGGGACGAGCTTGCCGGCATCTTCTAAGCGCTGGAGTTCTCGCCATGAGCCGACGAAGGAAATCACCATCTTACGCGTGAGCCATCTGCGATTGGGAAGTAGGGGCGGCATCAGTAATAGGTTGCGCGACGGGTGCGGAACATTTCTGGCTCCACAAACCCGAAGCCGCTTTTGATAAAATATCGGTCTGGATCGATGATATCTTTAAGAGCATCCTTGAGCGTCCCTAGCCCAGTGAATTCCGAATAGCAAAGGTGGCTCTGCAGAAGATCGTCGACGACGAACCAATTGGGACAATTCACCGCGCTATACGGCTTTTGACGGTCCCATCCCATGGCTTTTTGGAGCAACTGGATCGACTCCTGCACATGCGAGTCGGGCGCTTCTTCAACGAACATTGACGGAAGCACAACTTGCCCACGGTCATTTTTGGTCTCTTCGGCCAGTAGATCGACGATACTCGTTCCTTCATCTTTGCCGGGCGCAGCCTGGCCACCCATACGTGGGTCAATTAGACGGCGCTCGATCGTTTCCGATTTTGAACCATCCCAAATCTGGCTCCGCTCATCGAAACGCCACCCTTCGAGTTCAAGGATAAGCCGCTTGTAAGCGTCCATCCCCCGGCCTGCCTCAAGACGCTGCGCTTCTCCTGGGCGCCAGTCGAGCTGCTCGGCTTTTGTGGGAGGAAGCGCCCATGTGCCGTAACGTTGCTGGTCCGGCCACTCGCGGTACACGATTGTCCATCCTTGCGGCGTGCATGCGTACCATTTGATAAACCAGTTCTTTGTTCCACCTGGATCGATGACGCAGTATCGCGCGACGCCCTTCTTTGCGATTTCGTTGAACTGATCGCGGGGGATACGGTGCAGCGGTTCGTATTCGGCAAGAGCGGAGCCGATGAGTTTATCCGCCCAGCCATAGCCGCGGATCTTCTTCTTTTCGAGCGGTGCACCTTCAAGTTTCTTTGCGACTTCGGCGTGGGCACCGTACGGGTTCATGCCCCAATGAAAGAAGAGCGCTGCCGAGCTCGGGCGACTGCTGTGCATGACGTAAGGCATGTGCCCGGGCGGGCAGCCTTTGACCAAAATTCGGTCCTGCGGCAAAAGCTTCGCAAGCAGAGTCTCGATGATTTTGCCACCAGCAACGTACTTCGCCACCACAGGTGTGTACCCAGTGACCGGCGTGAAGGTCAGAATAACTTTTAGCGGGCGGTCTCTGTCGACGCGGAAATCCAGCGCTTCGACGAACTCAATCGGCACAAGCTCATCAAACCACACGATATCGAGTGCGTAACCTTCCATCACCTTCACGTCCTGCTTATAGTTGAAAAACATGCCTTGGCTTCCATTCGGCAGGATGAATGTTTGGTACCCACCGAAGCCGCCGGTTTTAGTGAACTTGACGTAGATGTCTGAGCCTAGCTTTCCAATATCACGCCATTCTGGAGGCAGGAAGCGATGAACCCGGCTCTGCTGCTGACGGATGCTCGATTGCTCACTCGAATGAAAAAAAGCCCCAAGTCTATTTTCGTTGTTAACTAGGTTTTCCACACAGTACTTCGCCGCGAATTCGGTTTTACCGTCACGGTTTGCTCCAGCGATTAGGAGCTCGTCATACGTCGAGAGCAGAGAGCGCGCCTTCTTAAACGATTCCGGTTCAAACCCGTGGTGGAGCGGATCGCGCTTCTCAGCCTCGATCGCAGCTTCGCGCATGTGGTGAATCTGGGCGATTTTATCACGTCCCAATTCCGGACCATGCTGCTCGACAAGCGCGAGAAGTTGCTCGCGCGTAGGCATCGGAATGACCGGATGCCTCGTCCAGGTGAGTTTCGCTTTGCCTGAGTCGCTCATTTAATGCCCGGGCCAGCCGGCCCAATAGAGCACAGCCAGAAAGGTGAGGATGACGTCGGCGGTTTGGATATCCCCGGCGAGCTCTTCCGAATAATAGAAATTAATCGGAAAGCTGACCAGCATTACAGCAAACGAAATGCCGAGAATCCACCATAGACCGGTGTAGTTGATTTTTGGATGCGGCTTCACACAAGGCTAGCTTGCTGAAGTGCGGCAGACAGAGGAGCCACCTTGGCTGGGGTCACTCCACTGAATGATCCGTTTGCATAAGTGAGCCCGAGCGTCGTCGCGATCGTGGTGCATTTCTGGTCGGGGGTTGGAGGCAATGGGGTCACCGTTGTCGGCGACGATGCCTGTGCCTTCTGCGCCGCATTGAATTTACCGTGCAGAATGATCGGGCGCGGATCTGATTTCGTCCCGTCTGCCGCAATCTGAACAAGAGTCCATGTGGAGCCGTTAGATTCGAGTGTATCAATAACCATGCTTCCCGAAGGTGAAACGGGCATCGAGACCCCGGCTGCGTCCGTGAGGATCGCGCTGACACCGGTACCAGCCCAGGTCACTGTTGTTGGCGTGGCTGAATCAGACCATGCATTCGATCCGGTGAATTTCGTGACGATTGGAGCGGTTGAATTGGTTGTAGTGCTCACTGGCGTTTGTGCTGGAGTTGAGGTTGTGGTGTTAGCGGGAGGTGTTGGAACGGGCGTAACGGGCGAGCCGTATTTCGCGTAGAGCGCATTCATCGAAGCGGAATGGTCGTGATTCATTCCGTTCGCCTTCGCTGCTGCCCGGATAATGTCTCCGAGATCTCCCGCATTGTAGGTGATGCCGTTAGTCTTGAGCCACGAGACCATGGCAACGCCTGTTTGCGCTACCGTGGGCGTGCTGTACGAGGTGGACCACACCGCGCCAAGGACGTCGTAGGTCAGCCTAGCATTCGTAACTTGACCTGTTACGGATGAACCAACTCGAACAAAGTTGCGACTCTGCGTTGCCCCCATTATCAAATACGCAGGCATCCCGGGATCGGGCAGTCCTCCAAATGCAAGGATGTTGTCGCGCTCGATCCGCTTTGTTTCCTGCGTAATCGCCGACTCATCCCAAACCTGGGTCGTTTCTCCTGCAGAAATGTTTTCGATGTCCCAAGCGGATGCCGACGGCTCGAGCGTGCGCCCACCGTTTAGGCCATACGGGTTCTGATCTATCGTGCTATCGAGTGGCCGCGCAGGCCCGATGAACTCGAAGAGTTCGCAGACCACAATTGACGCGACAAGACCTGCTGCCGGGCCTCCGAGTAAAATTTGCGTCACTGCTGTCGCGTGGGAAGATACATTAGAGACTGACTTGTGAAGTTTCGGGCAGCCGTCGATGAAAGTGACGCCAGGAAATTGGCTCACGTCTGGGTAATACCCGGTTGATGCGTCGTCATTGCGCGTTTCTTCGACTTGGCAGATTCGTACTTTGTATGGGCTGGAGGAGGACATGATGTTGATCGTTGGAAAATGGGTTGAATGGTCAGTTCGCGGCCTTCACCGCCTCATCCGTCGGAGTGCTCATGGGAGAAAAAGCGTTCAATGTCTGAAGCGTCAAAAACACGCTGGCCATCGTTGAGTTGATAAACGCGAAACTCTGCCCCCGCGAATTTAAGTATGCCTTCGTGGGTTGCGTATAGCTCACCGTCTGAATGCGGTGATGGCGGATCAATTGGACGCAGGACTTTTATGATCTCTCGGTCAAGTGGGTCGCTCATGGCGCGTCCTTTCGTATTGCGTAGTCTCCGTTCGGCGTTTCTGCCCACGAGTAGACTTCTTCATGGTGTTTCTTGAGTCGGGTGATTATCATTTGGCGTGCTCTCAGGCGTGCATTGAAGCCTGTGATTATTGCGACTTGGCCGATTTCGAGCAGAGCGAGCGTTCCGTGTTCGCGCTTCGTGCGACGTTTATTCGGTTTTATGTAACGCTCAAATTTGAAGTTCATCACTTCTTAGCGCTCATGGCGCTTTGGTTTCGTCGGGCTTGGCCGCTGAACATTGCACCAAATGTTTCGGCACACGGAACGCGCGCGCGACAGTCTCAACATCGAATTAGTGTACCTTGGCGGGCGTGGTGAGTGCTGCTTTGGTCTCGCGGATGGTGTCGAGAAAGTCGCTCAACAGGTTACGGACTTTGTCATGCTCCATCAGCTCTGGATTAAACAGACCGCCGTTGCCGAAGTAACTGAGTAAGCGAGACTCGAATGCACCGTATTTCTCGACCAGCCCACGCAGCCGCGCGTTCTCGGCCTCGGCTTTGCTGATTTTCTCGCTACCTTCATACGCGAGATCGCGAAAGCGGTTCACGTCTTTCTGAAGCTCTTCGATTCGCTGGTTCGCGGCGGCGAGGTCCACAGAGAGTGAGTCGCACTCCTTCTGCAGCTTCATCGCCTTGGAGGCGTCTTGCATTGATTGCAGCTTCGCCGCAGCCAGCTCGCCCTGGAGGCGCTTTATCTCTTCGCGCTCAGGCGACCAACTCCGCATTTCCTCAATGAAATCCTGAGTCCATTGCTGAATTGGTTTCTCTTCAGATTTCGCCGCAACGCGAGCGTCTGTGTTGTCTGCGGCGATGTGCCTATCGGCGATTAGCCTGTCGGCGGGTGAGCCTTCGGGGGTGGGGTTCATAGCTGCGTTAGTTTCGTTTTGAAATGATAGAGTGGGTCGCTAGATGGCGCAGTTTGCGCGGCTGTTTTCATCGCTGATACAAGCAAATGAAGCATCACGTCTAGCTGTTGATCGTCGTTGAAAATATAGATAGAAGTTTCATTCAGCCTAACTTCGATTCTGCCATCATTCTCTCCGCCGTGGATTGGAACCAACTTGATGAACGGCACGCGGTATCCATCGACGGAAACGTGATAGTATTCCTCTGCGATGAACGGTCCGATGCGTTCGCAGTGTTTATATGGTGCGGATTCGCTCATGGTATTCTGCGGATTGGCCATCCGCTTTGGATCATCTTCGCTGCCATATCATCAGATAGTTCTACGCCACCGTTGTTTTCCTCTGGGAGCGCCGCTTCCGCAGAGGCAACACGAGCTAACAATGCCTGCGGCTCGAATCCTAGGGCGCGAAGAATCTCGATATGCTGTTTTGCAGAGTCGATCAGCTCGCGGACAGCCTTGGTCTGGGTCGGGGTCATTGTGCTAATTTATAGAACTGCCATTTATTACGGTGAATCCGCAGGTGCGTTTCTTCGCCCTGCATTTTCGGCGGGGTGATGCAGCCAAAGTCAGGCCCATTTCTATTCGCATTCTGCACACCCCAGCCTAGAACTTTATGGTGGCAGAGCCTGCCGCACTTGATGCCGCTTTGCTGGCTAATCTCAAGCCAGTTAACCGGGAGAGTACGTAGAGGGATGAGTCGTTTCTTCACAACCCCCTCCTCTTTTTCGGTGCGGGCAGCGTGATGGGCACTTCGATGAGAACGCGGCATGTTTTCTCGGATAGTGCAGAGAACACGAAGGCAGGCGGCTTCGATTTATACAGCAACCCATCGCCAATACGGTCCCGCAGCGGGTCATAGTTCACCCAACGCACAATCGTCTTCGTGCGGCTTCGCGGCTTGGTGTTCATTTGGTAATCGGCGCTTTCCATTTGTAGCCAGTCCCATTACAGGGGACGCAGTAGTGACCAAGCGCCTCACCTGTTCCGTTGCAGCATATGCACGGCACTTTTGCGTAGCCTTTGCGCTCAAGGAACTCGCGGGCCTGAATCTGGTTCGCTAGCTCGATGCTCTTGTCTTTTTCAGATTTCATTTGCGTGACTTTGATTTGATGATGCCGAGCGATTCGAGAACGGCGCGGGCGTTGTCGCGATATGGTTCGCCGGTGAACTCTTCTCCAACATCGTACGTCCAGCTTCCACCATGCAAGGCACGTGCCACCTGCTCAATCAGCGCGGCCTCGTCGGACACGTCGAGTACGGCCACGGGGACGTTCGCCAGGCCTTCTACACTGTGAGCATTCGCGCACCAGTAGCCTATATTGCGTGATTTGCTTATCGGCGCATACATCCGTTTCGCTTTGATGCGTTTCGTTTTCGTCTTCATGTGGTGACAATGATCCGTTTCTCTTCTGGGATCAGGTTGATGATTTCTTCCATCGTCGGCGCGTCACGTTCGCCGAGTAGTTCTTGCACGAGTCCGTCAAAATTTAGTCCCAGCTCGTGCGTCCACACGGGCCGACCAAGAGCAGCTTCGAGGGCTTCGTGGAACACTCCAAACGGCATACATAGTTCAGCCGTGAATAGCTGAAACTTCGCGATCTCTTTTGGAGACTTGCCCACCCACCACTTGGAGTCGTGAAGGGCGATGGCTTTTTCTTTTCCGATGCTTTGTTGTTTCGTCTTCATGTTATTTCCCTTCCGGCTTGAGCCCTTCCGTCGATAGACTCTTCGGCGCAGTGGCGGCGAGCGCGGCCCATCCAATTGCGAAGTGCAGCACGCTCTTGGCGTCGCAATCTTGAGCGGCAGAAATGATCGCTTCGCAGTATTCCGCTGGAGTTGTCGGCTCGCGGCGCACTGGCATTTTAGCAGTGTCTATAATTAGCTGCGCATCCTCGAAGTGTCGGGCGATGATGGCGGCGAGTTCTGAAGCCGTAACCGGGTCTTCGCGATAGTAGAGCGCACGAAGTTCCTTTTCGGTTTGTAGTGCTGCTACAGCCTTCTCCGCTCTTTGCATCACGTCGCTGGCGCTGGGGTGGGTGGTCATGGTGCCAATCCCTTCTGCGCACGGTCTGCACGTCGTTTATCCTTTCCGGAAATTTCAACTGTCTTCACGTGACCAATCTCAATCCCGGAGTGCACGTGAATTGGTAGCCCTAGATATTCCTTCACACGCCGGCAAAAAGCATTGTCCTCCGGCATGAAATCCCCGCGGTCGGTTTCATCGAAATCATACCAATGATCTCCAGCGAGATTACGAATCCCCAGTAGTACGTCGCGGTGTATCGCGCAAAAACCCATGCCTACGACGTCGACCTCGATCATACAATCCGGCGGGATCTCCCACTGAGTATCTAGACTTCCGTCGCTCTTTCTGCGAAGCACGACAGGGCGGACTTGGTTCCCGAGTTCATCGCACGCGTAGTAAAGCCCACTCACAACAGGGCTGGTTATCGGATCGACTAGAGAGACGAGGTGCATGACCTGTTGCGGCGTGAAACTGTGATCGGTATCGAGAGCGACGAATATTTCGCATTCGCTCGCAAATTCATCGCAGAACTTTTTCGCGATCACGTTGCGCCCCACGTTGAGGTAGTGCGCGCACTGCACGGCTGCGATTCTCCCTTGGATGATCTTCCAATTATGCTCATCCCAGAGAGTCGTCGCTAGGAGCGATTCCATAAACTTTCCGGCTACTTGATGCCCTCGAATATATCCGATGGCGATTTGAGGGAGAGTGGGGGTGTTCATTTTTTAGAATTCTTGAAGCCAAAGTTTCTTGAGCCAGGCCTCGAGCGAGGCGTTCGAGACCTGCATGCCTTCGCCGTGCTTGTCTTCGATCCACACCGATTGACCGTCCGGATGATTGCGCACAAAGTACGATCCGATCGTGATCATGAGTTTGGTCTGGTCGCGTGGGTCTTGTATCCAAATGATCATGACAGGCCTGATCTCATAAAATCCGCTTTGGTCATTCGGCCCGGTGACGGCATGGTCTTAGCCGCGGCTGCCGCGGCTTTCTCGCCGGCAGTGATCTCCTCTTGGCCGATCGCAACAAACCGGGTGTATTGCTTTTCAAACCAGGTGCGCACGATTTGGATACCACCGCGGCGACGCTTCTCCTGAAACCACCAGACTTCAGGCCTAAGCGTGGATGGGCTTGTTTGATCACGGTCACAGCAGTCGACGGCCGGTTTATACAGAAATATCATTCGGTCCGCGTCGTGATAAAGTGCCTGCGTCTCGCGCAAATCTCCGGGCTTTGGTAGCCGGTGAATCACCTTTCCCTTTTCATCGCGCTTGAGCTGGCGCATTTCGTTCAGGCCGGACTCGTTGAGCTGAGCCGCCACAACCATCACCATGCCAAGCTCGCGCTGGAGCGCCTGCAAAGTGTGGCTGACATAGGCAACCGTCGCCTCGCGGTTTTGGCCCCCGATGCGTTTGCGCGCATCGAAGATCTGGAGGTAGTCGACCAGTATCACTGCAGGCACCCCATGTAGATGGACGAATGCTCGCGTGTGCTCGCACAAATCCTCGACAGTGATGAGTGGCGTCGCCGGCTCGTTCTGAACGCAGAAGAGATATTTATCGGCCCACTCTTCGCGCTGCCGTTTGCATTCTTCGTAGAACAAAGCCATCCGGTCCTTCGGCTGCCACTCGAGTTTGTTCAGATCGAAGCCGAGCTGCGCGGCGACCAGCATTTCGATGAAGCCCGCAGTGCTGGTTTCGCGGGAGTAACTGAGGACAACTTTCTTTTCGCGCAGCGCCGCTCCGGCGATTTGCCGCAGTCCCACGCTTTTTCCATGACCTGATCCAGCAGCCAACGCGATAAAGTGGTCTTCACGCGCAGAGCCGAAGCGCTTCGCCTGTTCATCAAATTTCGGGATGCCGCTGGATATCCAACTCGACTTGTCAACGGTGCCCTCGTTGCGGGCGCGCGCCTCTTCTTCGACCGAGGAGTAAAGCTCCTTCAGGGTTTGCGAGGTATCACGCCGGCCGAGGCGGATTAGGCGATTTCCAAGTTCTCCTGCAGCTTTGACGAACGCCTCGCGTCCCTCGAGCTCGTTGACCGTTTTGATGAAGACCGACGCAAGCGTGATGGCATAGCGACACTCCCAAAGCAGCTTCACCGTTTCTGCGTAATATCGGACCTGCATCGCGGTCGGCATGCGGCCACTGATCGTGGTCAAATACGCGTACCCTCCTACTTCATCCAAACGACTTTTCGTTTTTAGATCCATGCCGACGGTCGCGAGGTCGGCGATTTGGCCCTGCCTCCACAGATCCGAAATCGATTCCCACACGACGCGGTTGGCGGGGATGTGAAATGAATTCGGTTTGATTCCAACCTGTTGCGCGATCGCGAACGCCTTTCCTGTTTCGTCGATCAAAACCGAGGAGAGCAGAAAATCCTCAGCCTCGATTGAGAACAATTCGGCTTCGTCTTTCCGGGCCTGTCTGCTGACGTGCAGCACGTCTTGACTGGGTGAAGTGCTCATCAGTTTGCGAGCGGCACTCCGCCGGTGTGTGCGTTTGGTTTTGAAGAATCAAAGTTAGGATCGATTTCGCCGCCGAGCGGATGAACGCGCGGTTTTTTTTCATCCTCCCACTCCCGGGGATCGTCCTCGTACCTCCCTGCGTTGAACCAACTCGCCGGATCTGGCCGAAACTGAAGCCGCGCTTTGGGCCAGGTGGCGACAGCCGCGGCGAATGCTTTTGTGCGATCGAGAAGGCTTTTGGCGTCGATTTGCTGAAGAGCTTTAGAAATCGCTTTGAGAGCTGCTTTTTTCCCGACGTGTTTTGGATACGCCAAATAGATTTCCTCAATCGCGTCAGCGTTGAGGGGTTTGGTGGTATTACTGTCTTTATTCTCTCTTTCTCTTACCTTACCTCTCTTTGCATTGGGTGACCCAATGGGTTCCGTATTGGGTGACCCAATGGGTTCATTAATGGGTGTGGGAGTGGGTCCCGTAATAGATTCAGCATTAGGTTTCGCAATGGGTCTCGTATTGGGTGACCCATGGTCGCAATCCCAACGTTTGGCGGCTGCAGCTCGTCCCCATTCACGTTTTGCTTTTAACTGAGTTTCAAAGTGTAACGGGTAGCCCCAGACGATTAAATCGCCTTTTTTTTCTGCGTCATCGCAAAGTAAATTTCCTTTTGCGATGAGCTTGACCACGTCTCTTTTGGTGACTCCGCAGGCTTGGATCCACTGATTATTCGTGAGCTCCAAACCGTCTTTAATGCGTCCGCCGTTCTCCTGAACCCCGCACAAAAGCAATACACGGAACCACGTTCCGATATCATTTGGTGTGCTTTTTAGCATCTGATGCTGCCTAAAAATGTCGGTTGGTAGTAGTAAGTAGTCCATTTTTTGGATGGGTAAGTGATGGGTGACCCAATGCGGCACGCATTGGGTCACCCATCTAAAAAGGAGTTTAAGTGAGGGGTAATTTTTCCTGCTCCACGCGGAGCTTCATTTTGGAGATTTCTTCGGCCAGCCATTCAGGCTCTCCGAAGTCTTCGGTGTATTCCGGTGCGCTCGAAAGGACGGCATGGATCAGTTCAAACAGGCCTTTAAAATACGGCGTTTCGCGGAGCCATTTTCCGTATCCGGTAACGTTCCGATGGCTGGGCTGCACGATGCGCTGCCCGCCGTCACGGTGCTCCCATTTGAACGTGGGAGGCAGGGGGAACCGGTTCAGGTACTGCATCGTGCAGTCGCGCGTCCAATGGCCGAGGAATTCACTCATGGCAGGACTCCTAGCACGTTGAGATTTTCGCGTGCACCGTGGTCGCCGACGCATGCTGCGAGTTTGCGATGGGCGCGGATAAATAGGGCAGGGCGGTGGGTCTGGAGCCACCGGCCCATGCATTCGGAATGCGCAGGCGCGGATCCCGCTTCGCAGCGGCGAAGCCACGCAAGGACGCTCGAGCTACGCGCGTTGAGCCAGCGCGCTGTGTCGGTGCGGGTCCAAACAGGCCGTCTCTTTTGCCATGCGATCTGCGCGCGAGCGCTCGTCGCCTCTTCGGCTTTTTGCAGCGGATTCACCACTTCCCCTTTCCGCGCGGCAGCCTGCCTACCGTGCTCTCGTCGCCGTCTGGGCGATTTCGAAACTGCCACACGCCGTCGCCGCTTTCGATCGCCTCGATGGACATCCCCGGCGCGAAGTTCGAGTTGTCGCGCACTCGGACACAAACGAGCGCCTTGCTCGATTTGGAAACGCAGAGCAGCAGCAGACCGTTCTGAGCGATGCGATCGACCAGCATCTTGTCGCGCTTGGGTGGCCCGGCTGGCACATCCCTCTTTAGCGCCTCACCTGAGGCTTGTTTCCCGCTCGTTTTCCCTAGCGTGGATCGAAGCAAATCGATTTTGCCATCCTCCGTTGCCTTCAGCAGTCCGTCCATTTTGGCGAGGCCCTGCGCAGTCAAAGCGACCGCGTTATATTCGCCTTTGATGAAGTCGGCATCGGCGCCTTCCGTCAGGTACTGGACACGCAGCGCGGCAAGAACCTTGCGCGACACGCCCAGCGCCAAGCTCACGCGGCTCTCCCAAAAGAGTCCCGAGGCGTCCGGTTCCAGCGAAATTTTTTTGGGCGTATTCATAAACTGGATGCGGAGGCTGGGTTTGAACTAGCGACCTCCTGGGTATGGGCCAGGCGCGCTACCACTGCGCTACGCCGCGATGTTGGCCACGCGCTCCTCGGTGGGACGCATTGCCATAAAATTATTCCCGATATCACCCATTGGGTGGTTGGACCCCCCTGCCGAAACAGCGGACCCCCCCGCCCCCCTCTGGAGCTGGGGATGGAGCGCGCCTGGCTGAAATCTGGTAGTAAGTCGGTCATCCGGATCGATCCCTTTCCGACTCATTCCGTCCGTTTTCCTTCCAGTTTTCCTGGCGCTCCTCTGGCGAGGTATCAGACACAGCGGACTGCGAATCCGCTGTGCGTTCGATCACCTCAACGTCGGCCAAATCCGCGCCGCCCTTTTGGGCGGTGGAAACTTCCGGGTGAACCGGTGTAACCGACGGAAGTGAATCTATGTAGTCGCTAACCTCCGCGACTCCGAGCGTATGATCATGTTGGATACGCGCAGTCGGAGCGCCGGTGAGCAGCTGGGCCTTGTCCATCAGGATGCCGATGTTCAGGGCAAGCGATCCTACGGGCACCTTGTCGACCTCATCTTCAAGCCGATCGAGGAGACGGTCCGCGACCGCATGACAGCGACGTCCTTCCTCTTCTTTAAACTGGTCTAACTCTCCGTTAACGATCGCCTCTTTGCGCAGAGCGCGAACAACTTCCCGCGAGATGCCGAAGGCTTCGGCAACTCGCCGCGTGCCGAGGTGTACGCACGCACGTTTCACGGCTTCGCGCTGCTCTGCAACCTTCACCGCGACGTCAGCCGTGCAGCGACGCGAGACCTCTGGCTGAGGCAGGAGCAATTCCCATCCGTTTCCCATGCCAGGCAAATCCGGAAGAGCGAGTGATGACTGAGTTTCCATCAAAAAAATTGGATGGGAATTGCGCGCGGAGACAGATGCCTGACAACGAAACGAGGCCATGCGAACCGGAAAATCATTTTCCAAAAGTGCTTGACTGATGGAAAATGATTTTCCATTGTCGTCGAATCGACAGGCAATCCCGCCTTCGCTAGAAAATTCGAAAAATGAACGCCACCGATTCCACCTCCGAGATTATCCGCATCGCCAAAAGTTACGTCGACACCACCGGCCGCACTGAGCCCAATGCCCATGACTTCATGACCGCCGCGGTCGCTGCAGGAGTGAAGGCTGAGTACGTTCGGTCCGCAGCCGATCTCGCGATGACCGTGTGGGGAAACGAAAAAAATTCGCCCAGACCACATCGCCCAGGCAGCCTTAAGTTTGAGGCCCAATCCCTTCGCGCGAAAATCGCGCATCTGGAAAAACATGCGCCAACAGGAAAGAGCATCGCGGCCTCCCGTGCCGAACTCGCCCGCGTGCTCAAAATCGATCCAGCGGCATGAAGGACTCCTTTGAAATGACTTTCCCCGAGCAATTGCGTAAACTTGTAGAACGCGTCGGCGGTCCAACGGAGGCGGCTGCCGTTTGTGGAGTGACGCGGCAGACCGTGAATTTGTGGCTGCGCGGCGAAGGCAATCCAAACGCAGCGACGCGTGCCGGCGCGTTGCTTTTGCTGGGCCGCATAAAGAAGCGGCAGAGGGCTTAGTCTTCATTGTGCGTACGCGTCGCGCGCTCATAACATCACTGCTGAGGCTGATCGTCTTCCGGGCTACGAATGGCGACTGCTTCCTTGATGCAGCGAATCGCCAAACTCACTAGTTTGTTCGTCGCGGCGCTATCGCTGCGGGCGAGGTCGAGGTCGAGGTCGCGGGCGAGGGCGCGGTAGAGGTCGAGGTCGAGGGCGAGGGCGAGGTCGAGGGCGAGGGCGAGGGCGCGGGAGAGGTCGAGGTCGAGG
>Ga0207694_10000407_pt1 | contig 40136 bp, 10 predicted proteins | sample KBSC34metaG_FD_184353 | JGI IMG/M metagenome (GOLD analysis project Ga0207694, IMG submission 184353) | Corn rhizosphere microbial communities from Kellogg Biological Station, Michigan, USA - KBS C3-4 metaG (SPAdes) (version 2) | ecosystem: Host-associated > Plants > Roots > Rhizosphere > Soil... | reverse complement strand
GTCAAGCGGTGCGGCCAGGACGAGTGCATCCAGATGGCTGGAATGGTTCGCGACCAATACGAAAGGCGGTTTCGTTGGCAGATGCTCGCGCCCTTCGACGGTGAGTCGGTGCCAGACTGTCAGATAGGTTCTGACGAACGACCACCAGCCCCAATGCAAGGCCGATGCAATCAAGCCGCTTTCGCGCTTCAGGCTCTTGAAGGCCTCTTCGTGAGACAGCCCGAGATCTCCTGCCGGTTTGTATTCCCAGTCATCCATGCGCGAGCCCGACTAACGTGGTTGAGTGCTCCAACTCAATTATCGTAACCCAAATTGGGGGACAGCCAGCGTTCCAGCACGTCGACCGCGAGCCCTTTTCGGCTGGCGTAGTCTTCGACCTGATCCTTCGTAATCTTGTCGACACTGAAATAGCGGGCGTCGGGATGGGCAAAATAGAGTCCGCTGACACTGGCGGCAGGGTACATCGCGTAGCTTTCTGTCAGGCGGATACCCGCGAGCCGTTCAGCGTCCAGCAGTTCGAACAGCTTCGTCTTTTCGGTGTGGTCAGGGCAAGCTGGGTAACCATGTGCCGGCCGGATCCCGCGATATTTCTCGTCAATCAACTCCTCGGCCGACAACCTTTCCTCTTGGCCATACGACCAGATTTCGCGAGCTTGTTTGTGCAGGTATTCGGCAAATGCTTCTGCCAGACGGTCGGCAAGGGCCTTGGTCATGATGGACAAGTAATCGTCATGCAGTTCGTTCTGGAAGTTGTTGGCCAATTCGTCGCAGCCGATCCCCGTAGTCACTGCGAAAGCGCCGATGTAGTCCTGCCGGCCGGAACTGGCTGGGGCGACATAATCGGCCAGCGAACGGAAATCCTGTTGTCCGGGTCGTTCCCACTGCTGCCGCAGCATCGAAAACCGCATCGTGATCGGGGCTCCATTCACCTTCTCGTGATTGGCAGACGTATCAACAATGACGTCGTCACCCTCCGAGACGGCTGGCCAGAAGCCGAAAACGGCGCGGGCCGTCAACAGCTTTTCATCGATGATCCGCTTCAGCAATGCCTGAGCATCGTCATAGACCTTCGTCGCTTGTTCGCCCACAACGGGATCGCTGAAGATCTTGGGATACTTGCCGCGCAATTCCCACGTCAGAAAGAACGGTGACCAATCGATGAAGGGAACCAGATCACTCAACGGGACGTTGTCGAGCACTCGTCGCCCCAAGAACGACGGAGTGTCAATCCGGACATTCTTCCAATCGGTCTGGAACCGCCGCTGGAGTGCTTCTGCGTACGGCACCAACTTGCGATTCGACTGCATCGCTTCGTAGTTGGATCGATCGCGTTCCTGTTGTTGGCGATTCTTCTCGACAAAATCAGGCTTGCGAACACCGTCCAGCAGATTCTCGACGACCGGAACCGACAACGACGCATCAACAACGTGTACCACCGGTTCGCCGTAGTGCTGAGCAATCTTGACCGCCGTATGCTTGGCCGACGTCGTCGCCCCGCCAATCAGCAACGGGACATGGTAGTCCAGACGTTGCATTTCTTTGGCGACGTGAACCATTTCATCGAGCGAGGGCGTAATCAGGCCGCTGAGGCCGATGACGTCGGCGCCTTGTGCCTTGGCCGTTTCGAGAATCTTGTCGCAGGAAACCATCACTCCCAGATCGATGACGTCGAAACTGTTGCAGCGCAGCACCACCCCAACGATGTTCTTGCCGATATCGTGAACGTCGCCTTTCACGGTAGCGAGCACGACGCGACCGCGACCGCGAGATGCTTCTGCTGCGGCCACAACCTGTTCGCTCGACGGGTCTTGCTGAGCCGCTGCACGCTCCGCCTCCATGAACGGTTCCAGATAGGCGACCGCTTTCTTCATGACCCGCGCACTTTTCACAACCTGGGGCAGGAACATCTTGCCCTCGCCGAACAGCCGACCCACAACATTCATTCCGTCCATCAACGGACCTTGAATGACATCCAGCGGCTTGTTGTATTTGGCGCGAGCTTCTTCGGTGTCGCCGTCAATGTGATCGGTGATTCCCTTGAGCAGAGCGTGTTGTAGACGCTCTTCGACCGACCCCTGTCGCCATTCTTCGATGACAGGACCAGTCTCTTCTTTTCCACCACCTTTGAATTTTTCCGAGAAGGCGATCAGACGTTCGGTGGCATCGGGCTTTCGATTCAGCAGCACATCTTCGATGTAGACCAGCAGTTCCTTGTCGATCTCTTCGTAAACTTCCAATTGCCCCGCGTTGACGATACCCATGTCGAGGCCGGCCTGAATCGCGTGATACAGGAAGGCCGCATTCATTGCTTCGCGAACGACGTCGTTACCGCGGAACGAGAACGACACGTTACTCACGCCGCCGGATGTTTTTGCGCCCGGGCACTCAGCTTTAATCTGCCGCACGGCTTTGATGAATTCGACCGCATAGTTGGCATGTTCTTCCATGCCCGTACCGACCGTCAGGATATTCGCATCGAAGATGATGTCTTCCGGCGGAAAACCGGCCTGTGTTGTCAGCAGATCGTACGCTCGTTTGCAAATTCTGACTTTGTCGACGCAGTCCGTAGCCTGACCGCGTTCGTCGAACGCCATCACAACCACAGCGGCTCCGTACCGGCGAATGCGACGGGCCTGAGTCAGGAACACGTCTTCGCCTTCCTTCATGCTGATCGAGTTCACGACGCCTTTGCCGTCGAGGCACTTTAAGCCGGCTTCGATCACGCTGAACTTGGAACTGTCGACCATCACGGGAACGCGGTTCACATCCGGATCGTCAGAAATCAGGTTGGCGAACGTCGTCATGGCCTGCTGACTGTCGAGCAGCCCTTCGTCCATGTTGATGTCGATCATGTTCGCGCCGCCCTCGACCTGTTCGCGCGCGACAGCCAGAGCTTCGTCGAATTTTCCATCCTTGATCAGCCTGGCGAACTTGCGCGAACCAGTCACGTTGGTACGTTCACCGATCATCAGGAAGTTGGAACTGGGACGCAGGTCGATGCGTTCTTTGCCGCAGTACGCGGACGTGGAGGCCATCTCGGGAATCTTCCGTGGAGCAACCTCGTGCACGGCTTCCGCGATGGCTTTGATGTAGTCGGGATTGGTCCCACAACATCCACCGACGATGTTGACCCAGCCATTTTGAGCGAACTCGCGCAGATTCGCAGCGACTTCGCCTGGATTGGAATCAAAGCCGCCGAAGCCATCCGGCATACCGGCGTTGGGGTAGCAACTGACGTACTTGGGCGCCAGATTCGCGAGCGTCTCGACATACTGACGCATCTGCTTGGGACCGAGTGCACAGTTCAGTCCGATCGTCAACATCGGTGCGTGCGACACCGATGTCCAGAATGATTCGACCGACTGTCCCGTCAGCGTCCGTCCGCCATTGAAGATCGTTCCCGAAACCATGACGGGCAGTCGCACACCCAGTTCAGCGAAGACATCTTCAATCGCGAACAGACACGCCTTCATGTTCAGCGTGTCGAATGAGGTTTCAGGCAATAGCAGGTCTGCGCCACCTTCGATCAGGCCGCGAATCTGTTCAGCGTATGACGCAACCATTTGATCGAACGTCACCGGACGATAGCCAGGCTTGTCCGCGTTAAACGACAACAGCACCTTGGTTGGTCCAATACTTCCTGCGACAAAGCGCGGCTTGCTCGTATTGGCTTTGGTGAACTCGTCGCACGCCGCGCGGGCCAACCGTGCGGCAACGACGTTGATCTCGCGTGTGTACTCAGCCAAACCAAATTCTTCCATCGAGATGATGTTCGCATTGAACGAATCGGTCTCGATGATGTCCGCACCGGCGGCGAGGTACTGCTGGTGAATCTCGGAGATCATCTTGGGCTGGGTCAGCACCAGGACGTCACCGGCGTTTTTCAAATCGATCGGATGTTTCGCAAACCGTTCGCCGCGATAGTCCGCCTCGGTTGGAGAGTATCGCTGGATCATCGTACCCATGGCGCCATCGAGCACCAGGATGCGTTCAGACAGAAGTTGTTCGAAAAAGCCGACAGAGCGGTTGGTCATCGGAAGGTCGCTACTTAGTTAAATCGGGATCGCCAACATCGGCGATATCACAAATGGTGTTGCCGAGAGCGCGGCCGGTGTTCGCCCTCTCGCCTGACAATGAAATTCCATTCAAGTCGTCATGCTTGGACAATCGGACTCTGGCCGCGGTTCGTCGGAACTCGACGCAACACATGGTTGCCACTGCATTTGTCGTTCCATGACACCGCGGCGTCACATTCGGTTCCAGTGACAACCCACAGCCGATTGCCAAATTCTAGGGGCAATCGACCGTTCTCGTCGAGACAGCAGAGGCCGTTCGCAGGGGGGAATACATCAGTTTCAGGTCAAAGTCCGCCTGAATGGGTCTTGTGAGGACGTTGAGAAACGGCGACAGGGACTCGATATGTCGACTGACAACAGAGACTTCGTGCCGGCCCGTGTGTCCGAATTCGCCTTTCCGCAGAAGGGAAAAGACGCGTCATCCGTTTTCAACGCGAGAGCGACCCAACGATTCTGAACGCAATTCAATCGCGAATTCCCTTTCGCGACACGCGCTTGTTCCGTTCGGCCTCGCTGGCGCTCTGGCGCTTCGGGTTTGTATGTTTCGAAGTCTCGTCCGTTCTGGGGCGGGTCACCCTACAGCGCGCCGTATCGCTATTCTGAACCCGAGTCAATCGCGCATCCCGCCGACCCGCGGCCGGGTCACCCGCACCGCGCGAGCCGTATCGCTATTCTGGACCCAACTCGATCGCGAACCCCGCCGACCCGCGGCCGGGTCACTCGGCCATTTCCTGGCCGAATGCAAGGCGCATCTGTGGGTCTTTGGTTGGGGCCTGCAGCTCTTTGAACAACAGACTGGGCTGGATATCGTGATTATTCTGATATTTCCCGGCCCGGTATTCGTTCACGCTGCCAATCAAAGAATGGTAGATGATCTGGCAAATCGGCAGGCCAGGATAGATGCGGATGGGATGGACGGCGTACATCTCCAGCGTCCAGTACCCACAAAAGCCGACATCTCCCACCCCTGCGGTAACGTGCACGAACAGTCCCAGCCGTCCGATGGAAGACCGACCTTCCAGCATCGGGACCAGGTTGTGTGTTTCCGTCCGTTCGATGGTTCGACCGAGATACAACTGTCCCGGTTGCAGAACGAATCCATCTGGCGAAATCACATGTCGTCGATACCGGTTCGGTCGTCGAACGTCGAGCACAATCTCTTCGTAGACCAGCAGTTCGTCATGCAGACTCAAGTTATAACTGTTGGGATTTAACATCAGTGGATCGAAAGGTTCGATGACGATGTTTTTGCCCAACTGAGCCTTGATTTCTTCGCCGGTCAAGATCATTAGAAGTGCAATGTTTGAAAGTAGAAGAACGGTGCCTGTCGCACGGAGGTTTCGCGTTGAAAAATGGTTGAGACGATATGGATTTAGGCTTGCGGGACTCCAAACTTCACTTGGATGCGCTGTCGGGGTGGCAGGACGTCACTACACGTTACGGGGGTCAACCGGCCAATTCAACCGAGTTGATGTGGAATGGGCGACTCCCGGGAGCTCTCAGTCCCGTCCTTGCAACCACGGTGTCACTCTGCTTTGAACATGAAAAACAGACCACAGACCAAGGAAAAGACACTCAATAAAATGGAATCTGCTCAGTATTCATCGTTTCGCCGTAAGCTCTTGCGATGGTATGACGAACGCGCACGTGACCTGCCGTGGCGGCGAACTGCCAATCCATACCATGTCTGGATCAGCGAAATCATGCTGCAGCAGACGACAGTCGTCGCCGTGATCCCGTACTTCGAGCGGTTTTTGGCTCGGTTTCCAGTGATCAGCGATCTGGCTGCGGCGGATCTGGGAGACGTCCTTCGATTGTGGGAGGGACTTGGGTACTACAGCCGCGCGCGTCACCTGCACAAAGCGGCGCAGGTTGTGGTTGAAACGCACGGCGGCGTGTTCCCGACCGAACTTGCGGCAATTCAAGCGTTGCCTGGTATCGGTCGTTACACCGCCGGTGCCATCGCGTCATTTGCATTCGACCGGCGAGCACCCATCGTCGAAGCGAACACGCTGCGACTTTATTGTCGTGTGCTGGGTTACGAAGGTGACCCACGATCGAAGTCTGGTCAGGAAATCTTGTGGAACTTCGCCGAGGCCGTTTTACCGCAGACATCGCCAGGCAAAGTCAATCAGGCGCTGATGGAACTTGGGGCAACATTGTGTTCGCCTCGCGATCCACAATGTGATGAATGTCCCGTCCATCAGCATTGCAAAGCCTTCCACGAAGGGAAGCAAGGAACCATTCCGCTACCGAAGTCTCGGCCCAAAATCACCGAAACGACCGAAGTCTCGATCGCGATTCATCAGTCTGGAAAATACCTGCTGCGTCGACGGACTGCCGCAGAGCGGTGGGCCGGGCTGTGGGACTTTATCCGCTTTGAAGTGGATCGTGATTCTACGGAGCATTCTCGAGATCTGCTCGCGCAAGCGGTCTTTGATCGAACGGGATTAAATGTCGACCTGGGACCGCTGGTCGTGCAATTAAAGCACGGAGTCACACGCTATCGCATCACGTTGAACTGCTTCGCGGCGAAACGAGTCCGTGGCCGACTAAAGGCCGGCGAGGAATGGCAATGGGTCTCACCCGCAGAATTCGATCAGTATCCACTATCCGTAACCGGTCGAAAGTTCGCGCACACGCTCACCCGCGGAAGTTAGGCCAGCAATTCCTTGATCCCTCGTGATGCGGGATCGGCGATCGGAATCGGACGCCCATCGACATCGAACGATTTCGATGTGTCCACACCCACTGCCTGCAGGTAGGTGTGAAACAGGTTGGCATGATCCACCTTGGCGTCCGTCACCTCCGTGCCATTGGCATTCGTCTTCCCGATCACGGCACCAGGAACGACTCGCGCCCCACCCATCAGGACTGACCAGGACTTGCTCCAGTGGTCGCGGCCGAACAGGTGATTGATATGTGGCGTGCGTCCGAACTCTGACAGCACGACAACCAACGTACTTTCCATCATACCTCGGTCGGCCAGATCGCCGATCAGCGTGGCAAAAGGATTGTCAAATTCGCCCAATTGCTCGATGTGGAAGATGAAGTTTTCGTTGTGCGTGTCGTAGTTGGAATGGCTGACCTGAACATAGGTGATGCCATTTTCGAGAAGTCGTCGAGCCAGCAGGCAGTGACGACCAAAGTCATGTTTGCCATAGCGAGCCTGATCCTGCTCAGACTCTTTGGTCACATCAAAAACATCTCGCTGTGCCATCAATTGCTGGGCTTGTTCGTAGCTGTAGGTGTAGGCATCCGTCATGGCGGTGCGGCGTCGATTCAGGAATCGTTCGTTGGCCGCGCGACGCAAGACCTGGCGCTGTTCGTCTGCCGCCTGAGCAATCGCGTCCGGGCGCGACGAATTCTGTGGAGGCTGGCCATTCCCCATAATCACGCCGGCATACTTCGGTCCCAGATAGGCGGAGTCATTCGTCCGGCCACCACCGCCTGCCGTGATCTGAATATGGCCAGGCAGACTGCTGGACTCCGGTGCCAATGCTTTCGCGGTCACCGCACCAATGCGGGGAAAATCACCGGCAGGCGTCTGACGACGTCCCGTCAGCATCATGTACGCCCCCTTGCCGTGATCGTCTTCGGCCGTATCAATACTGCGCACGATCGCCAGCCGATGCATCTGTTTGGCGGTTTCTGGGAGCAGTTCGCAGATGTGAGTGCCGGGAACCGAGGAAGGAATCGCGCGAAACGGTCCGCCGGTGGGAGTACCCGGCTTGGGATCCCAACTTTCCAGTTGGCTCAATCCCCCGTGCATGTTGACGACCAGCACGCGTTTTTGCTGCTTCGCCAAGTCGGCTGCGGCGGCTGGCTGAGTCAAAAACGACAAGCCGCCCAACATCGCGCCGCCGGCAACTGCGGCCCCCGACGTGATCGCGCCCAGAAACTGTCGGCGGGCCAGCAGATGGTCCAGAGTTCCGCAGGCATAGTTGCAGCGCATGTTCCTACGTCCTTCTCAGGGTTCAAAATCGCTTAGTGATTAAATCGAAATTCGGCCGACGTCAGCAACGACCAGACGAGTTCACGGATTGCCTGAGGCCGTTCATTGGGCCGCGATGCGAGGTACTGGGTCGTCTCGTTGATTTCCACTTCCGTCGGGCGACGCGTCAGCACGGACAAATACATCTCTTCGGCGAACGCGTTAGAATCGGTCAGTGCCGCCAGGCGCTGCGCCAGCCCGCCTCCGCTGATCCAGCCAATCAATGTGCCGCCGTTCGCGACGAACAATGCCTGATCCGGCGTGGCGAAGAAATCTTCCTGGGGTTGTCCCGCGGAGGCACCATACAAATTGACGAAGGGTGAAACGTGGCCGCGCATCTGCTCGTTCAATTGCTGCTCGACGCGAACATCGCGCGCTCGCATTTGTGTTGCATCATTGGCCACGGCGGCCTTCGTTAAGGTCTTTTCAATCTCCGCATCGGCAGCCGCAATCTGCCCTTCCAGCACCCCAGTTGCTCGAATCGTCGCCCAACCGATTTGCTCGGGAGAGATTTGTTTCAACACACGCACGCCGTTGCCAGTCGTCCAAAGGTCTACCAACTGACCTCGGGCGGCGACGATTGCAGTCTCGGCGTTCTGAGCGACAGTCACTGCCAGGTTGACCTCATTCGTTTTCGCCGTGACCGCCTGCTCGCGAACAGACATCTCGTTCGATGCCGTCGTTAAGAGTTGCTTCGCCATGGCCAGTTTCTCGGCCATCTCTTTGGCAGCTTTGTCTCGTACTGCGACGGCTTGTTCGAGTGTTGAGGATTCCTTTGTCAGTGGCTCAAGTCGATCTTTCAACTTCTGCACAGTTTGAGTCAGATCTGCGTCGCCGGGCAATTTTTGCAGAGCCGCTTCGGTCTTAGCGACGGCCTCTGTGACCGCTTGAACCACCGACTGTTTATCTGTGAATTGAGTTTTCGCCTCGTCAAGCAGTCTTGCAGCGTCCTGGGTGACCTTTTCAACTTCAGCAACGACATTGACCTGGCTTGAGACGGTCGCCCGCTGGCCTTCAACGGCCTGAATCGAAGCGGACAGCTCGGCCTTGCGGGATTCAATAGCGGCTTTCGCCACTTCGATATTTGCGAGTGTCGACTGATAGGCGACGTGTGACTGGTCACCATCAACGCGTTTCTTGCGAATCGCGGCAGCGAGTGCATCCGCTCGGTGCTGGTTCCAAGTCGCAACCAGTTTCTGCTTGGCCTGATCGACCGGTTTACGCGCTTCCAGATAGGCTGCGTAGGCCGTATCCGCCGGCGCATACGCTTCAACGAGTTTGGCCTGCAACGGCTGCTGAGCGGCGGTCTGATCAGCGATCGTTTTCTGGACAGCAGCCAGTTCGTCCGCCAGGGTCTTTTGTTTCGCTGTGAAAGTAGCGAGAGCCGCGGCGATCTCTTTGTCGTTGGGTAACAGCTTCGCAACGTCTCCCGATTTCGCGGCAGCTTCATTAACTGCATTGATCGCCGACTGTTTTGCGGTGGCGTCACTCTGCGATTTCGCGATCGCAGCAGCCGAATCGTCGACCGGCTTCTTGGCCGTCGTCACCGCCACTTCGGCCTTGCGCCAGGCGGCTTCGGCTTCGGCCATTGCGGCTCGAGCGGTCTTGAACTCTGTCTGAGCCGCGTCGGATTGTTTCCGAGATGCTTCGGCGGTGGCTTGCAACGACGTGTTCTCGGCAGTCACAGTGGGCATTTGGGCCGCCGCCGCAGTCAGATAAGGCGTGACATCACCGGATGGTGGATCGATCGAACGCTGGTAGGTCTTGGTCCGCACGATCTCGCGCATCACCCATTTGATGTCGTACTTCATCGCCACGAATTCGTTCGTGACCAGTTCCAGCACAGCGGGGTGTGAGGGGGGATTCAGCGGATGATGCAGATCGACCGGATGCACCAGGCCGCGTCCCATCAGGTGTGCCCAGATTCGATTCGTAATGTTCACGTTGAACTGGCGATTGCTGCCATTCGTGGCCAGTTCAGCCAGTTTGGCTCGACGACTGTACTTGGGGACGGGTCGCACATTCGGCAATGGAGCGACAACATAATCTTCGCCTTGTCGCAGCCGGGGTTCTTCAATCTCGTTATCGCCGGGCAGTTGAGGGCGAATGTGGCCCGCGTCTTGAGTAAACACCGACTTGTAACTGGCATCGCCATCGGCCTTTTCGCTGAGGAACGATTTCTTTGCCGCCGCGTCGGCGAAGACTGATGTTCGGTTCACAAATGCGAACAGTCCGTAGTAATCGGTTTGCAGATAGTGGTCGACCAGCGGATGGTCGTGGCACTGCGCGCACTGCAGGTCCATGCCGAAAAACACTCGTCCCACATCGCGTGTCATCAAATGCGGTTCGGCGTCGCGATCGAGAAAGAACTTGGCGGCAGGTCGCAAATTCGCATCAACGCCATCAGCTCCGAGAATCTCGCGAGCCAACTGGTCATACGGAGTATTCTTTTCAAAGGCCGTTTGGAGATACTTCTGCCACTCGGCCGTCGTCACGTTTTTGTCCGGCCGACGTTCCATCAACATGACGTCAAAGACATTTGCCATGTGGACCGCAAACCGCGGACTGGCGAACAGCCGATCGATCGCAACTTCACGCTTGTTTGGCGACGGATCGTCCAGGAATGCACGCGCCTCGGCAGAGGTTGGAATGACACCGTGCAGATCGAGTGTCACTCGACGCAGGAATTCGCCGTCATTCGCCAAGCCAGCCAAGGGGCCAAATTGGTCGGTTTCAACCAATTGGTCAATCCGTGGCGCCAGAGGCTCGGCAGCAGCGAGTTTGAACGAGAAAGCACAAATTGTCGCCAGGCATAGCGCCTGGTGCAGTCGAGGCAGGGTCATAGGCGGGATCCCAGGTTGGTTGACCTGAACTGAAGGCACAGCTCCAACGTGCAATCAGGCATCCGCAAGCGTCAATTCGATCTCTGCTTGCAAACGAGGTCTACCGAACACATCGGTGATTGTGAATACATAGCACCCGGCAATAGACCTCGTCAACGGTGTTCCGGGCCGATCGTCGTCCGCATCGCCAGAAAATCTGACCGCCATCGAGCCCCTTCCGAGGACCATGACCAGCAACTGAAGTTCAGAAATCGGCTATTTTCGTGGTGGGCTGCGGGTTTTAGGAAGACCTCGCCGGATTTGCTGGAATTGCAATCTGTCGATTCGGACCTTAGCGGAATCGATGATTTGGGGGATTGTGCCGGATGCGCCGCGCGACGTCTCCCGACCGTCGACTGCTCGAACGGTTCGGACCGACTTGTGAATGCTGATGCAACTGACATCGCGAATCACTTGAGTGCGCAAAGCAACCCTCAGTAAGGGCTTTTGGTCGAAGGCCGAACGAGTGGTTGCATCAGTCGGAGCATTCGGAAAACTTCGAGCGGCCTTTTTCCTGAGAACGACTTCGTGGATGGTGGCATGACAAATTGACGAGCGATACGATTCCGCGTCCCACGGAGGGGTGAATTCGGTGTTGCCCCTAAATAGCTGTGCGTGATTGTGCTCGGGGTCTGACGCCTTTTCAGCTTTGGGAACAGGGGCCTGACCCCCTCCGCATTTCAAGCACAATCTCGCACGGTCATTTAGACACCATGTTTGTTCCAGCCCCTTGGGAAATCGCGCATGTCAAAATCAGGTTCTGCGGAAGCTGTTCGAGAAGAAACCGAAGCCTCGTTGGTCGCACGTGCTCAAACAGCCGTCAGCAAGTGCAACTGGGAAGTCGGCGAATGTGCCGCGATCTGGACCAAGCGATTCTCACGCGGTCGTACAGACTCTGATTTCGCCACGCTTGTTTCCTTGAGTGCCGATCAGGTTTACCAGCGCCGACGCGTGTGGGAGACGTTTGCTGACGTCTATCAGAACTATCCGACCTTGAAGTGGTCTCACTTTTATGCATCGCTGAATTGGGACGACGCGGCGGAATGCCTGCAATGGGCCGAAGACGTTCAGGCCGGCGTCGCCGAGATGAAGGCCTGGCGACGTGCTCAGCGCGGTGAAGACCTGGATACTCGTCCAATCGAAGAAGAATTCGAAGGAATGCCGACTGAACCGGCCCTGGCCAGTGAGTTGGCGCCGTTCGATCACGAATCTTCATTTTCAGTGTCAGCCAATCCGGGTGGCAAGGACCAAACCGATCCAGATCTGTCGGTCTCGGATCGAGGCGCCAGCGCTGGCGGCGACTACGCACCATACAAGGCCGATGCCACGGTACCCCCACGCGAGGCTGGCGAGCGACCCGTGCTCAGTTGTGAACAAATTGCCAAGCGATTGACGACGACCATCGAGCGTTGTCAGGGGATGCTGACCGACGAATTCATGCAGGATTTCGGCGAACTGCCGGACAAAGTTCGCAAGCGATTCTTGAAAGCGGTCCAGCAACTGGCCGAGAAGGTCGAAGAACTGGGCTGAAACCGGACTTCGGTCGACGATGCAGCGGATTCCATTTGGAACCCGCTGCGCATCAAGATGCGTTAATCCTGTAACGGACGGATGTGGAAACCACGACTGTCCGCTTGCCGATCATCGATTAGATCCCATCCAAATAAAGTGTGGCCTCTCTCGCGCCTCATTTCATGGCGTCTAAGCCCTGTTTTAACGTGACACGTCGGTGCGACACGCACCAACACGAGGGCTTCAGTAGAGCGTTCCGTCGTCACCTCAGATAAATGGTTCCTCACTTTGCCTGAATAATACAGAAATCCGGCACAGCTTAACTCTCATCTCAACGGGACGAAGCGGTTGTGCCGGTTTGACACGTTCCGTGGAAGGTGTCCTGTGGCGCCGCCGATAAATCCGATACGCCGACACCACGCGATATTGCCGATTTTCAGTGCTCAATCGCGCTCTAAGAGAACCGCAATGAACACCTTTGCACGGGCAACTCTGGTTGCCTTCGTCTTGGTCTCGGTATCCGTCCATGCAGCGGATTTGATGACAGGCGATCCGACAGCACCGATTCCCACCGGCACGTGCATTCCCGAGTCGGTCCTCGGCACGCCGACGCTGAGCGGCACTTTGAACTGCACCTCTGTTGCGCCGACTTCCCCCGCTTCACCTTTCGACGGACCGCTTTGTGAACGTCCTTTGTTATTGGGCAGTCTGTTCGGCGCCCGAGATGCCTTCGGCAGTAAAGGAATCACTGTCAACGTTGACACCTATCAGTTCTATCAAGGGATTGCATCGGGCGGCATCAAAGACTCGTTCGAGTACTCTGGCCGTAATGACTACTTTCTGAACTTGAATGGAGAAAAGGCTGGTCTGTGGAAGGGGTTGTTCATCGATCTGCATGGTGAAACCCGGTATGGCGACACGGTCAATACCACGACTGGCGCCATCATGCCCGTCAATACTGCTGAAGTGTTTCCAGTTCCCGCGGGAACTGTCACGGCCTTGACCAACGTCAAAGTCACTCAGGCTCTCTCGGAAAACCTCATTACGTTTGCTGGCAAGATCAACATGCTGGACGGATTTAAGATGCCGTTCACGGGCGCTCGGGCGATCGATGGATTCTGGAACTTGCAGATGTCCTTTCCTGTCGTCGTGGCCAGAACAGTTCCGTACTCGACACTGGCTGCCGGTGGGGCGGTGTTGAAAGAAGGAGCGCCCATCTTCACGCTGATGGTGCTGGACACGAATAACACACCCACCACGAGCGGCTTTCAAAGTTTTTTCAACAACGGGGCGACGATCTTTTCAAACGTGACCCTACCGACGCAGTTCTTCGGACGGCCAGGACACCAGGGACTTTCCGGAACCTTCAGCAGCGGGAAGTACAATTCGTTGCAGCCGACTGCCTATTTTGACCCAAACTTTGGTCTGGTGGTCGTTCCCAATCTGGTACGGAACTCGTGGTCGATGTACTACAGTGCCGACCAGGCGTTGTGGGTCGATCCCACCAACCCGAAACGAATGTGGGGTGTCTTTACCAATGTCGGATTGGCCGATGACGGCCCCAGTCCAGTTCGTTTCGGGGCCAACGTCGCACTCTATGGCAGTAGCCCGCTCACGAATCGACCGTTGGATACGTTCGGAGTTGGCTATGGAGTGACACAGTATTCTGGGTCACTCAAGGGACTTGCTCCCGGCTTATTGCCGGTTGAGAACGACCAGGTTATCGAACTGTTCTACAACGCGGGAATCACCAAATGGTTCAGCGTGTCACCCGATCTGCAAGTGATCTTTCCAGCTCGAAATGCCACGTCGCCTCCTGGCAGTCAACCAATCGACACGGCGCTTGTACTGGGCCTGCGCGCGAAGATCGACTTCTGATCGACGCGTCGAGTCTGGCACCGCTCGGCGTGACGATCGACTTGGCTGATGAGGATCCAACCGGATCAAGAGGCGTTCCGGAACACCGTCATCAGATTTTGCAGCTCATCTTCGACATCCGCAGGATCGTCGACTGTTGCCGCGACTTCTTCCAGAAGCATTTTCCGGTAGCGCGTCCGCATTCGCACGATCAGCATCCCCACAGCCGCGACCGAAAGCTTGAGTTTCTTGCCTAAGTCAGCGTGCGATTCGGCATCATTCCGCGGCGTCAGATGCATTTTGATCTCGGCAAAGACCGCCCCTTTATTGGCCCGCTCATAGTGGTTAGCCAGACGCTGTTTGACTCGTTCCAGCAACGCTTCGGCCCATTCACGGTCAAATGCCCGGTCGAGCGATTCCCCTTCGCGTTGAGATCTCAAATAACGAGTATCCGCCTCGACGTGGTCAAGTGGCATCAACGGTTTGCCGCCGCCTCGGACGATGCGCTTGTGATCGCGGTGATGGTTCGAAACGTAGTTTTTGAACGCGCGAAGCAAGAACGTGCGGAATCGCCCTTTATCAGGTGAGATTGAATTGAGCCGAGAGCCGTTCAATAGGTGCACGAAAAAGCCCTGGGTCAGGTCTTGAGCATCATGATCGTTTGCTCCCTGCCGTCGGCAGAATGCGTACAGCGGGTACCAATAGTTCTGGGCGATTTCATTCCAGACTTCTTCAATCTCATTCGCAGCGGAATGTCCCGCCCGCAGAACCACGCTCCAGCGTGTCGTGACAAAGCGGTCTCGTTTTATACGGTCTCCATCAGCCACGAACAAACTCTCCGCAGACTGGCCCATCTTCGGCAGGGGAATCGTTCAATCGATTCGCAACGATGCGAATGCTAGCAAAAAACTGGCGTCGTAACTTCTCTCAGCGTCAAACCTTGCCTCCGAATGTCGACGCTGTTTCGGCAAGACGCGGACGATTCTCGCCGAGAAAGAACAATGATTCTTCGAATTCTCATGCAAGGCACCGTTATGATCCGCAAAAAACGGTGTTTGAGATGGTGGTGATCGTTGCCTGCCGTTGTCACTGGATGCAATCGTATTCCGGAATCTTAACGGCAACTTCACCGATGATCGATCAGTTGGCGCGATTGCCGCGCCCGTTCCGTGAGCAATGAAGACGATGACAGGTTCGGAGATCACGCGCTGTCGGACATGCGGAAATCCGTTGTCGTCTCATAATGGTGCGGATGACTGCAGCTTTTGCTTGCTGCAACTCGGTTTTCAGTCGTTGGTCACACAATCTCGTGGTGGACCGTTCCAGTCCACGGCCTCGGACTTTTCAGACAGCGATGACGGCATCCCTGCGCATCAACGGTTTGGCGATTACGAATTGCTGGAAGAAGTCGCACGCGGAGGAATGGGGGTCGTCTACCGTGCCCGTCAGCGCAGCCTGAACCGTCTTGTTGCGATCAAAATGATCTTGGCCGGCAATCTTGCCACCCTGGAATCGCTCGAACGGTTCCGGTTGGAAGCCAAAGCGGCGGCTCGACTGCATCACGAGGGGATCGTTCGCATCTATGAGATCGGCGAACATCAAGGCCAGCACTTCTTCAGCATGGAACTTGTCGACGGAGTCAGCCTGGCTGATGTTCTGGACGACTATACGATTGATCCTCGGGCTGACGCAGTCTTGAATCGCAATCAGGAGCGAATGATCGCAGAGCTGTTTGTGAAGATTGCACATGCTCTCGATTTCGCGCACCAACACGGAGTGCTGCATCGGGATATCAAGCCCTCAAATATTCTGATCGACAAGAAGGGAAACCCGCATCTCACCGATTTTGGTCTGGCGAAGCTGACTGGTCACGAAGAGAGCGGCCTGACCCTGTCGAATGCAGTACTCGGGACACCAGGCTATCTGTCGCCAGAGCAGGCGGCGGGAAAACTGGACGTCACGACTGCGGCTGACATCTACGGACTGGGAGCGACCCTGTACGAACTGTTCACTGGCCAGCCCCCGTTTGTTGGCAACAGCGCCGTAGAGACGATGTGGCGCGCCATTAAAGAGGTCCCACCCTCACCGCGACAATTGAACCCGACACTGAATCGCGATCTGGAAACGATTGCCATGCGGTGTCTCGAGAAGGACCCGAACCGACGGTATTCCTCCGCCAGGGATGTGGCCGAAGAATTGGAACGGTTTCGGCGACGAGAACCGATTCATGCTCGTCCCATCGGCAACACCGAACAACTCTGGCGCTGGTGTCAACGCAATCCCTGGATTGCCTTCATGTCGTCCGCATTGCTGTTAACCATCTTGATCGGGACGGCCGTCGCCTGTTGGGAATGGTGGCGAGCGGAACAGGCGAACGCACGGATGGCGAAAACTCTGGATCGTTTACAGCGTGACGCCGTCAATGACACGTTGGAGAGTGGCCAAAATGCGCGTGCATTGGCTAAGGCGGCATCGCTGATCAGGTCGAATCCCTCTGATTGGAAGGCCGCTAGTTTGGCGATTTCGATCATGGAACAGCGGGCGTTTCCCGTTCCCGCGGCCCCATTGATATCGAGAGATGATGAGCTCACTGTGGCACGTTTGAGCCCTGATGGGACGCGTATCGCAATTGGGTCTGATGATGGGACCGTCACTCTCTGGGACGCAGCCACGTCAAAGCAAGTGGATTTTGCCATTCGACACGGTGCTGCAGTGGCTTGGGTGGAATTCAGTCATGACGGACGATGGCTGGCGACGGGATCAAAAGACAAGACTGTGGGACTGTGGAACTCCGAATCTGGTGAACCAATCTGGGACGCTGTCGAACAAGCAGAGCCCGTCGTCCGAGTGCACTTCTCGAGCGATGATCTGCGGTTACAGATACAAACTACAAACACCGTTTCGATCATCTCTGCCGCCGACCGTTCAATCCAATTCGGTCCGAAGAGCTATGCCGGGCGAATCGTCAGGGCGAAGGTCATTGCCGACGGCCGGGCACTTGCGGTGGCGACAAAGGATCATTCGCCGTCGCTGCTGGAAGTTTGGAATCTGGAAAACAACGATCAGATCCTGCGACTTGAGACCGGCGCGTCCATTGATGCCGATGTGAGTGACGACATGACTCGAGCGGTTGCCGCTGATGCGAAAAGTGTGACAACGTGGAACCTCACATCGAAAACCGTGCTGCATCAATTGCGATGCGATAACGGAACGTTCACAGGTGTGAAACTGAGTCCTGACGCAACATTGTTTGCTGTTCTCGGGGCCAATGACTGGGTGCGACTGTGGGACACTGAAAGCGGCCTGTCATTAACGGGTGAATTGCGTCACTTCTATCGTCTTGGTGGAATCGAATTTCAAAGATCCGGTGGTCGCCTGATGTCTTGGGCGGACGATTCGCTCGTGCAAATCTGGGATACAAAGAGCGGTAAGCCTGTTGCCGAACCGATGCGGCACACCGTGCGTGTCCAGTATGCCGAGTCGGGCATCTCGAATGATCGCGAAGTATATCTCGCGGCACTCTCGCACACCAAAGCGCGCAACGTCGAAACAAAAACGGGGGCCGTCCAACTCTGGCGAATCCACGAGCGACGCGAGCCCAGAGATCTGGGGACACGCCTGAATCTGGTTCTCTATGATGACGGGGCAAGAGTTAGCCCGGACGGTCGCATGCTGGCGACAGGTGGACCGGGAAAGCCACTGTACATTCTCGACATCGCGACGGGCGAACCGATCTGCATGTGGAAGGATTTGAAATTTGGCGTTTGGGGCACCGAGTTCACGCCCGATGGCCGTCGCCTGATTACGACAACTGCATCAGGACAAGTCGGGATCTGGAACATTCCCGATGGAACTGCGGCCTTCCCACCTCGTCAGTTCAAGACAACATTTCAACCACTCGAGATCAGCCGTGACGGGGCAATGTTTGTCACGGGATCAATGGATGGAATCATCCGAATTTGGAGCTGTTCCACTGGTGAAGCCCTGCATGAATTACACCATGGTTCTGAAATCAACTCGGTCGCACTCTCCAGCGACAATCGATTTGCAGCGAGTGCTGGAGAGGACAATGTGACGCGCGTCTGGGACACCGGAACGGGAAGACAGGTGCATGCACTGGTCGGTCATACTAATGAAGTCATGCGAGTTTCGTTCTCACCGGACAATAAGAAGATACTCACATGTGGTCTGGACCATTCGGCGCGGATCTGGAATGCCAAGACGGGTAAGTCGCTATTCGTAATGCATCACCAGGGCGAAGTTCTGGATGCGGTATTTAGTCCAAATGGACGATTGGCCGCCACAGCCTCACGTGATCGCACTGCCATGATCTGGGACGTCGAAACCGGTCAACCTCACGTTCGCAGCCTGTTGCATCAAGACGCCCTGGTGACCGTCCGCTTCAGTCCGGACGGAACTCGTCTACTGACTGTGGGTTTTCACGGACTTCGATTGTGGGATGCAATTAATGGAGATCCGTTGACTGTTTACTTACCGGCCCAGATTCATTCGGGGATCGGTTTTCAGTCGACATCCGTCGGTGCTCAATTCACGCCTGATGGCCAATCGGTCCTGCTGGCCTGCAGCAGTCCTCAACTTCAGCTCTGGACTCTACCAACTCTTCCAACATCGACTCCGATGTGGTTACCCGATTTCCTTGAAGCTGTGGCTGGCCAGAGGTTTGCATCGGAAGCCGATGATCCTGAAGTTGTTCCTGTGTCACGCTATTTCGAACTCAAACAACAATTGATCGATTCCGACCAAGCCGACTTCTACACGCGCTGGGCCAAAGATTGGCTGAATGACTGATCCACATTTGCGATTCGTATCTCCGTCCCAACTGGATTTGAATCCGGTAGGTGAGCTCAAAGCTCGTTCACCCCTGCTTCACAATTCCGCTCGGAATTGAACCCGATTTTCTGAATTCGAACGTTCTCGAAAAAAAGTCGTTGTGCGTCCGCAAAAGCGGTGTTGGTACTGGCGGAGAATCCGACTGCGGTCGGATTTGGGCCCTCAAACAACGACTTCGAGAACTCAAATGCCAAGAAACACGTGGTTGCGTGGTCTGTACGCTCGGTTTTCCATAACTCGGTCAGGCAAATCGAAACGACGCGTTTCCTGGTTCAGTCGCTTAGCTCAGGCAGCACAACGATTTTTTTCGGCCTGGGGCCGGCTGCCGTTTGTAGGACCAAAGTTGAAGTCTCGCAAAGCGAAACGCCCAAGCTTTTCAGGGGCGCTGACTCCGGTCATGGTCGAAGGTCTGGAATCCCGGCAAATGCTCAGCGCCAGTGCCGTCCTGAACGGTACCGAACTGGATGTGAATCTGTCGTCAGCCAACGACAACGCCATCATCACCACGTCCGGGGCCAGCCTGGCTGTCAGTGGCACTGGTTATGCCAGCCACACGTTTGACGGTGTAAAGTCGGTTGTCGTTCATGGCACGATTGACGGCGGACAGAACGTGACGATCGGTAGTACGGCCGGGACGATTGCGCTGCAATCCGCGGCAGGTACAGATGCCCTCAGTGTCTCCGAAATCGAATCGGTCCTCTTCGCGGGGAATGTGAACACATCGGGCGGCGATATTTCTGTGACGGGCTCGCCGTTTTCAGAGACGCCGTTGTCCGGTTCCGTTTTTCCGCACACCTCGATCACCAGTGTGAACGCGCCGATCATTTCCACGCGGTTGACGGCACCCGGCGCCGATCAACGCACGGCCGTCTCGGCGGGTAATTCGGGGTCAATCGAATTTGACGGGCAAACGATTTCGCTGGGGACGGGAACAAACCTGTTGTCTCAGGTCGAAACAGGCAGTGGCTTCAAGGCGGGTGATATCCGGTTGTCGACGGAAGCGTTGACCATCATCAGAGCTCACAACCAGGACCCGCCCGCTGCCACGATCACGCTGCTTGGCAGCACGCTGCAGGGTGATGACGTCGAACTGTCTGCCGAAGCGACCGAGCGGCTCGGGGTTTTCGGCTTCACCAAGCAGGCGATTGCCAAGGTCGATATCGGGGATTCGACGATCAAGGCGAACAACGTCGATATTTCGTCGAAGGCGGACACGCGCGCGACGCCAGATCTGACGACAGCGGATCTCAAGGGGAATCCATCGCTGACGTTCGGTAAGAATTCTCTGGGTGTGGACACAATTGCCCGCGCCGACGCCTCAACGGGGGGAAGCTGGCTGGCGGACGGATTCCTTAACAGCCAAGCGCTCACGATTTCGGGAACGACTAGCAACGATGGTACCTATGTCATTCTGCAGTCCACGCCCGATGTGCTGTACCTCATCCCTGGCAGCAACCTGACTCCGGAAGTGACCAACCCCGGCACGCAAAATGTGAGCCTGACCGGCACGCTGATCGTTCCTGATCCAGAGACAATTTTTGATGCGATTCTGCCGGGGTTTTCTGGGTCCGCGATCACATCCAAGTCGACGGCGACAGCAGAATCGGTCGTGGCTGGCGCATCGCAAATCGTTTCTGCGGGCAATGTGAGTATCACATCGGATAGTGCGTCGCGCGCAACGCCCTATTTCCCGGGCTTGCCGCTGAACTACTACTTTTCGATCGGAGCGGTCTGGGCCGATTCGACCGCATCGGCGCAAGCGGCCATTGACGGAACCACGCAAGTCACTGCAGGCGGTGACTTGACTGTGAACGCAACCACGGCGAACAACGTCAGCGCTCAGGCTCTCGCGACTGGTTTCAACGCCCCTGTCAACCTGGCGTTTGCCGGTGCCAAGACCACGACGACAACCAGCGCCTCCATTGGCGCGCATACTGACGTGACGGCCGGAACGGCGACCGTCGAATCCGACTCTGCCAATTCTGTTTCAGTCGGAACAACCCTGATGAATACAGGTGGTTCTGGCCTGGGACTGGCGGCGTCGACCAGCTCGCTGACGAATAACAACAACGCTTCCATTGCTGGGCATGTCACCACGACCGACGGCGATGTCAACGTGCAGGCCAACGCCAGTTCGTCTCACGACGTTCAGACAGACACCGCGGAATTGGGCAGCACAAAAGACGTGATGACGCAGCTCAACAACATCTTCTACGGCACACTACGCAGTCTGGCCGCACCGTTGACACGCGGCAATAAGACGTTGAATCGCTGGCTGTTCCCCGTGGTCGAATCAGGGAAGGTCAATCTGTCAGGTGCCGTGACCATCGTCCAGGCGACGGACAATGTCAACGCCTACATCGATCACGATGCCCGCGTGGACTCGGCCGGTAACGTGAATGTGAACGCGTTGCTCGTCGATCAGATGCACACCAGTTCGAATGCTGCGACGACCTCGGATGGTGCCGCGTTGGGGGGCGCCGTGACCTACGGCAATTTCGTGAATCACGTCAACGCCTACATCGGTCAGCAGGCCATCGTGAACGCCGCTGACGCTGTCACTGTGAACGCGCAATACATCCTGCCGTACAACTGGCAGATGGATTTTGATTCGGTCGACACGGTCTATTCACTGCTGGGCGCCAGCCTTCCCAGCCTGATCTTGACCAGTTCGGCCAACAACTCGAGTGCCGGTGATGATCTTGGGGCCGCGGGATCCGTCAATATCCAGCAGTACGATAACGAAACGCGGGCCTACATCGATTCTGGCGCACGGATCAACGATCCCACCACCAACCCGCCCGCTTCAGCGGCATCTCCGATGGGTGCCAATAGCTCTCAGCAAACGGTCACCGTACATGCCGACAGTCGCGTCAACAGTATGAACGCGGTCGGTGCCAAGACGAACTGGAGTCTCCTGACACAACTGACGACGAATCAGGCCAGCAAGGCCCTAAAATCGGTCGTCGATTCCCAGAAGGATGTGTTGGCTAAATCGCTGCTCAAGAAACTGCCGGGACTCGACCAGCTTCATGATCCCAAAGCCGGGATCGGTGGCGCCGTTAACTTTCTCAGTTACAACGACAGTGCCATTGCGAACATTGCCGCGAACGCGAAGGTCAATGCAGCGGGCCAGGTCTCCGTCACATCGAATTCCGTCGAACGAATTGTGTCGGTGAATATGGCAAGTGGGACGGCTGAAAAACTGGCCATTGAGGGCACGGGTGCCGTTCTAAACCTGAACACGAAGACCTTGGCCTACATCGACTCCACAGCGAGCGTTTCGTCCGGCGGCCAACTGAACCTGAAGGCGACGAACGATCCCCGCGCCTACAACATTGCCGCAGGACTCGCCACCGCTTCGACGGCCTCGGATTCGCCAATCTCGGCGGGTGTCGGGATGTCAGCAGCCGTCGCAACAGTCAACAGCATCGACAAATCGTTCATCGGCCCCGAAGCCGAACTCAGCGGAATTCCCTCGCTGACATTTAACGGCGTCTCGACGTCGGGCAATCTGACCTTCAATCACGTGACGGCGAACGGAAACCCTGGCGTCACATTCAATCATGTGGGTCTGACGGGTAATCCGCAGTTGACCTTTGCGCCGAATCAGAACGGCGACACGATCAGTCGGTCCGTAGGCAAATGGACTGATGACGGATTCCAAACTGGGCTATCCATCTCCATCATCGGAACCGATCACAATGACGGCGTCTACCAGATTGCGTCGATTTCGAGCGATGGATTGACGCTGACCTTGACCTCTTCCAAACAATTGGCATCCGAAACTCAACCCGCCGGCGCCATGACTGGTGCTCCGTCCTTGACGTTCCAACGCGTTTCGTTAGCGGGAGCTCCAACACTGACGTTTTCTTCGCACGGCAATGGTGACACGATCACCCGCAACAACGGCAGTTGGCTGGCCGATGGATTTCTGGCGGGTCAGCCGATCACCATCAGTGGTTCGGCAACCAATTCGGGCAACTATCAGATTCAATCGATTTCCAGTGACGGGCTGACGCTGACGCTGGTTCAGAAGAATGACGTGACGGCGGAAACGACCAATATCATCAGCGTCACCGTACCGAATGCTCCCTCGACGATGACGCGGTCGCTGGGGAACTGGTCAAGTGATGGATTTACCGTTGGTCAATCCATCACCGTCAGCGGTTCAAACAACAACGATGGTACTTACACCATCGCCGCGATCTCACCCGATGGTCGTACCATCTCGTTCTCCCTGGGTGACAGTGTTAATGACGAAGTCGCTTCGTCGAGTGCGCTCGCGGTCACGACGACTCCCGTTCGTATGACTGCGGCGAATTCAATTTCCCGGGCCGATGGTGGCAGTTTCCTGGCAGACGGATTTCAACCAGGCCAAACGTTGACCGTCGCTGGATCAACCAGCAATGACGGTGTCTACAAGGTCGATTCGATCTCGACCGATGGTAAATCGTTGTTCCTGTCGGTGGGACAGGTTTTGACGGGTGAAACGGACATGAGTGGTGTCGTGACTCTGGCCGGCCCAGATACGATGACTCGAACCGCGGGCAGCTTTGTGACCGACGGCTACCAGGTTGGCCAGGTGATCACTGTATCAGGGACAGTACACAACAACGGCGCCTATATCGTCGGTTCGATCAGTGATTCGACTCTGCAGCTTCAGCCAACCCCCGGTTCTGCGACGGGAAATCCGACTCTGACGTTCGGATCGAACTCCAGCGGCGTCGACACGATCACTCGTTCGGATCTGTCGCTCGGAGGAAGTTGGGTTCGAGACGGATTCCAGGTCGGCCAATCGTTTACGGTTCGGGGATCGAACGGCAACGACAGCACATACGCAATCGCCGCCATTTCGGCTGACGGTGCCACGCTGACACTTTCCAGTTCCGGACGCCTGACGCGCGAAGTCGATTCGGGCGTTTCGGTCGTCGCGGCGAGTCTGGTGGCGTTCCAGGACGAAACTTCCGCGAACGCGGTCGTGAAGGGGCAAGATACAATCAGTCGTTCGGCCGGCAGTTGGCTGGCAGACGGCTTTGTTCCCGGTCAGACCATCACCATTGCCGGCTCTGGATCGAATGACGGAACCTATGAGGTTGCTGGAGTCGACAACGGAATCCTGGTTCTGTCTGCGCAGGGACAATTGAACGATCAGACGACTCTAGGCGTCACGATCAACAATGAACGGTCGGCTGCTCCCGCAGCGGTCACTCGGACAGAGACCAGCCCGCTGACGTTTACTCATGCTGCGGCGTCCGGGAATCCCGCGTTAAAGTTCACTCATGTCACTGCGACGGGAACACCAACGCTCACGTTTACGAATACGGTGGCGGGCGACACGATCACACGTTCTACCGGCAGTTGGACGTCCGATGGCTTCCAGGCAGGTCAAACGATCACCGTCGTGGGGTCGAATGGCAGCGACGGGACGTACCAGATTGCGAGTGTCACCGCGATAAAACTGACACTCAATCAAAGTTTTGTTCTCTCCCCCGGCTCAACACGTAGCGCCACGATGTCAGGAGCACCAACGCTGACGTTCCAGCACATCGGACTGACGGGGAATCCGCCGCTGACGTTTACTCACAACACCGGGGGACTCGACACCATTTCGCGTCCGGTTGGAAGCTGGCTGGCAGACGGATTCCAGGCGGGGAAGCCAATCACGATTTCGGGAACAGGACTGGTCAACAACGATGCCACGTTTACCATCGGTTCGATTTCCAGTGATGGACGGACGTTGACGTTGGTTCAGGGTGACAGCCTGATCGCGGAGACGACCGATGGCGTGACGATCAGCGCGCCACAGGTGTCTGACTACATTGTCCGAAGCATGGGCAGTTGGACGACAGACGGATTTCAGGTCGGACAGACAATCAACGTCACCGGATCGAACAGCAACGATGGCACGTACCAGATCGCCGGAATCAACGGGCTACAATTGCTGCTCGTTCCTGGCACCGTTCTGACGGACGAGTCGGGCACCGGAAGTGTCGCTGTGACCACAAAAGTTATGGTGCAAAGTCAAGATTCGATTCAGCGGCTGGATGGTGGAAACTGGACTGCGGATGGATTTGTGGCAGGCCAGTCGGTCACGATTGCTGGTTCAATCAACAACGATGGGACGTATTCGATCTCGTCCGTCAGCGGTAATCTGCTGGTGTTAAATGTCGGTTCCGTCCTGGGGAATGAAACGACACTTGCAGGCAAGGTGAATGCGACCGGTCCCGATTCTGTCTCGCGATCTGACGGCGGCAGTTTCGTCAGTGACGGATTTGTTGCTGGACAGGTCATTACGCTCAATGGCACATCGCTCAATGACGGAGCCTATGTCATTGGAACGGTCTCTGCCGGCAGGATGATCCTGAATCCACAAACGGCCGTGATCACCAAGAGTCCGAATTTGACATTCCAGCCAAATAGCGCCGGCGACACGATCAAACGCGACACAGGGAATTGGATCACTGATGGCTTCCGCGCAGGCCAATCGATCACGATCGCCGGGACAACCAGTAATAACGGTGTCTACGTAATTCAATCCGTCACCACGGATACGATCCTCCTGCAAACGAGAAACGTGTTGGTCACGGAGAACAAGCTAACCAGGTCGATGATGGACAGTCCGGGTTTGCTTTTCTCGCACAAGCGGGACGGGTCTGGCGATACTGTCACGCGGCGATCGGGTAGCTGGCTGACCGACGGGTTCGTGGTGGGACAACAATTAACGATTGCCAATTCCGTCAGTAACGACGGTACATACAAGATTGCGGAGATTTCTTCCAACGGGAAGACGATCACGTTGGTGCACGGTCAGACACTGACCAATGAGAATGAACAGTACAACAGCTTGCCGTTTATCGGTGGGGCCGCGTTCCGATTGCCACTGCTGGGGGCACTCGAGAACGGTCTTCCCGGCGTGGCGCAACCGATCACGATCACAGCCAGTAGCAGTATTAGCGCCCCAGTGCAATTCCATGCGGAAACGACCGCGGGTCCTGTCACGTTCACGACGAACGCGATCAATTCGGCCATCGGGATTTCCAGTCTGGCCTATTCGGCCAATCAGGTGTACTCGTTCGCCATTGCTGGCGCCGGCGGGGCCTCGAAGTTGTCTCCCGCACCGGATCCGACTGCAAAGACCGGCCCCGGCGCTGCCGCCCCGAAAGGGAAGTTTGGACTCGGTGCATCCGGTAGCGTCTCGATCAACCTGGTGAACGCCAGTACGTTGTCTTACATCAGTGACACCAGCGTTTCGTCGAATAACCTTGATCTGCAAGCGAAAACGTCCGGTGATCCTGATATCGCCAACAGCAACAAGAAAACGATGGTGATCGCGGGATTGGTCGCGACCAGCGACGCGGCCAAGTTGGGCATCGCCGGGACCTATTCTCAGAATGATGTCACCGCGAGCACGGCAACGTACGTTGACAATTCGAAAGTGACGTTGGCGCAGGATGCAAACCTGACGGCAGACACGTCCGATATGATCGTAGCGGTGGGCGTCAGCGCTGCAGGATCTGGCCGAGTTGGAATTGCCGGTCAAGCTAGCGAGAACTCGTTCACGACGTCGACCGACGCGCACGTCGGCAAGGGCTCCACAGTCACGACCAGTGGCGCCATTTCGCTGTCCGCGACCGACCATTCATCCATCAACGCCGATGGCGGCGGAATTGCTTACTCTCTTGATACGGAAGCGGCGGGTGGTCCCGGGGCCAACATCGCAGTCGGTGGCTCGGTCGCGATCAATACGATTCGAGCCAACGTTAACGCGTCTGTCGATCACTCGTCAGTTAACAGTGACGCGTTGTCCCTGGCCGCGACATCTAAAGAATTGATCCAGGCCGCAACAATTGGCGGAGCCATTTCCGTTGCGAAGAATGCCGGCGGTTCACTGGCGGCGAGCGTTGCCGGTGCCGCATCTGTGAACACGGTATCCAACACGGTCCTGGCCGAAATCACGAATCAGAGTGACGTCGAAACGGCCGGCTCCGTCGTCGTCAGCGCAACCGACTCGACGAAAATCTTGGCGAATGCCGGTGGAGTTGGCATCGCAGCGGGAATCGGAGGTACGACGGGAGCCGCAGTGACCATCGGAGCCTCAGCCGCCGTCAATACGGTTTCCAACACTGTCAGAGCCGATGTCAGCAATTCGTCGGTCGACGCTGCCACGGGTAATATCCTGATCGCTGCCAACGAATCGGCAACAATCGATGCGTTGACCATTGGTGGTGCCGTCGCAGCCGGTGTGGGCGCCAATGGAATCGGCATTGCCGGTGCAGGTGCAGGATCGGGCAATACGATCAGTTTGACGACCTTCGCGGGAATCGTGCAGGACAGCACGGTCACTGCGGAAACGGGTCGGGTCTCGGTACTCGCGACCAGCACTCCGTCGATTACGGCTAACGCCGGTGGTGTCGGAATTGCCGTGGGAATTGGACTTGAGAATGCTGCCGGCGTTTCCCTGGGGGTCGGCCTGTCGATCAACTCAATTTCGTCATCCACAAAGGTCACGATCGACAATTCCGACGTCTCGGGCGACGACGGTGTGCTGGTTTCTGCAATCAACCAATCAAAAATCACCGCACTTTCGATCGGCGGGGCGATCGCTGTCGCCCTGGCCGGTGAAGGCGGAGTTGGAGTTGCCGCAGCCGGTGCCGATTCCGAAAACACTATCCATGACTCGACCGTTGCCTCGATTTCGGGTCTGTCGACCGATGGCCTCGGGACTCGGTCGAAACACGGCCAGATCACGGTGTCGGCCAACGACACGTCAACCGTCACTGCGAACGGTGGTGGCATCGGTGTGGCGATCGGAAGCGGCCAGGAAATTGCTGCCGCAGTGAGTGTCGGTGTCGCCGTTGCCAATAACGATGTCGAAAACACGGTGCAGGCGGTGATCGCCAATGCCGCCCTGGCAGCTTCCGCGCTGGCAGTGCTGGCGAATGAGAAGTCGAAGATTGATGCACTGACAATCGGCGGGGCTGTCGCGGTGGCTGCGGGTAATGGAGCCGTTGGTTTCGCCGGTGCGGGCGCCGGATCAGGAAATACGATCAAGAATCTGATTCAAGCCACAATTGCAGCGGGATCTTCGGCGTTGACGTCGTCCGGGGATGTCGCCTTGATCGCGCAGGACAACTCACAAATTACGGCAAACGGTGGCGGAGTGGGGCTGGCAGTTGGAGTTGGGGGCGAAGCGGGCGTTGCCGTGACGATCGGGGCCAGTGCCGCCTCCAACGACATTGAGAACCAGGTCCTGGCTATGGTTGATCACTCGACAGTCACGTCGCACGGAAATGTCTCAATTGCAGCCACAGAGAATGCCACGATTCAAGCTCTCACGATCGGCGGAGCGATCGCAGTGGGAGGCGGTGGTGCGATTGGAGCCGGCGTAGGATTGGCGGGAGCAGGTTCTGGAAACACCGTCAAGAATGCCATTCAGGCTAGTCTTCAGAATGGTGCTGATTTGGATGCACTTGCAGGCAATCTGACGGTGAGCGCCGCCGACACCACCATCATCACCGCAAACGGGGGCGGAATTGGAATCGCCGTTGGGGTGTCTAACGCGACTGGAATCGGCGTCTCTGCTGGAGTTGGTTACGCAGAGAACAACATCCAGGACTCAGTCAAATCCTTCATAGACGCTGCCTCCGCAACTGCGTCAGGGAATGTCTCTGTAATCGCGACCGAGGCAGCCGCGATCAAGTCGCTGTCTATTGGTGGAGCCGGTGCGGTCGGAGCGAGTGCCTCCGTTGGCGTGACGGCTGCCGGAGCCGGGGCTGCGTCCTACAACACGATCCGAAATGACGTCGAATCATACGCACTCAACAGCACGGTCAACGGAGGTGCCGTCTCGTTCACTGCCGGTGATACATCGACAGTCGATGCCGACGCGGGTGGTGTGGCCGCCGCAGTCGGAGCCGGTGTGGATGTGGGAGTTGGTGTCACCGTCGGGGCTTCGATTGTCACCAACACGATTCACAACACGATCAAGGCTGCTGTCGATGGTGGCCACGTCACTGCAACCGGGCAGAATCTGACCATCGCGGCGTCTGAAAGCGCGACCGTTTCAGCCCTGTCGATTGGCGGGGCAGTGACAGGATCTGGTGGAGCCCTGGCTGGCGTCGCCCTGAGCGGCGCGGGGGCCGAAGCAGACAATACGCTCGGCAGCACCATCCAGGCGTTCGCTCTGCACGGCGCCGTTCTGACGACCGTCCATAGTGGCGATATCATCCTGTCGGCAACAGACACTGCGACAGCCGATACCCAGGCCATCGCGGGATCCCTGTCAGCCGCCTTCGGCATTGGTGCAGTCGGAATAAGCGTTGGAGCATCGATCGCCAACAATGATTTCGCGGATACCGTTCAATCAATTTCGAATAATGCGACACTGAACTCTGCAGGATCGGTCAGCCTGACGTCACACGCCACGACGAAGGGAACTGCGGAAGCCATTGCTGCTTCAGCCGCTATTGCAGGAGCACTCATCGGCGGGGGCGTTGCCGGCGGCGGCGCGTCCGTCACGAATCGTGTCTCGAATTCGGTATCCAGTTTGATCGAGCAGGGTTCTAGCACCTCAGTGGGTGATGTGTCAGTGACAGCGACGGAATCAGCCCCTCTGAACGCGACGGTCGGAGCGGGCGCGGTGGCCGGCGGAATTGCGGCCGCTTCGATCAGTGTCTCAGCGGCGTCAGACGACGCGCACAGCCTGGTCTCTGCCAAAATCAATCAGGCGAGCGTAAACAGCGGTGGTGATGTCAATGTGGTTGCCACCGGCGACGGCGTCAACAATGTCCTCGCCGTGGCGTCGTCAGTCGCCGTTGGTTATGGCGGTGCGGACGCAGGTGCTGATGCCTTCGCCACCAGCACCCCGACAGTCAGTGCCACGATCAACGGGAATGTGGTATCGACCGGTGGAATCTCGATTACGGCCAGCGCACAACCAATGGTCACCACTCAAACTCAGAGTGTTGCGGGTGGTGTCGTCGCCGTTGGTGAATCGTTGGCACATTCCACGAATTCTCCAACCGTCAATGCTGTGCTGAACGGCACCGCTGTCTCGGGCGGTCCCGTCACGATTGATGCCGAAGCAGGCGGGCTGACGAACAGCGCTCACGCCGCGGACTTCGGGGTCGCGACCTTTGCCGCGGTCAATTATGCGGAAGCGAAAGCGGTATCAAATCCACTCATCCAGGCTGTGGTCGGCACGAACGCCGTCGTTCAAACCAGTGGGGCCGACGTCACTGTTCTGGCAAACGCCGGTGGAACGTCCGTCGCTCAGGCTGATGGCGGCACCTTCGCGGGAGGCGTCTCCGTTGGTGCGACCATCGCGAACGCGAGCGAAGGCGGATCCGTTTCGAGCCAATTCAACGGCCGCCTGACGAACGGTAACGATCTCAACGTCGACGCTTCTTACGCCGGATCGACGAGTGCTTCCGGGACCGCGACGGGCGGTGCATTGCTTCTGTCCGGGAACGGGACACAGGTAAATTCATCCATCAGCACCGGCGTCAATGCGGGAATCGGTGCTGGCGCGACCGTCTCGGTGGCGGGAGACATCAACGTGCAAGGCACACTGATGTCGAATACCAATGCCGTCGCGAATACCGTCAGCATCGGTGGCCTATTCGCCGTTGGCGCCACACCGACAACATCCACGATCAATAGCGCAGTGAACGCGGTAATTGGAAGTAACGCCACCGTGAAGACCACGGGTGGTTCCGTTTCGGTCTTCGCTGGGAACAACTTTGATCCCGACACGAACGCGTTCGTTGCTGGACAAGGTGCGACAGCCAAGACTGCATCACTGACCGGCGGTTTAGGCGCCGCTGTCGACGTTGCAGTTGTATCGGCCGATTCGACTGCGAACGTCAATTCGCTGATTGATACCGGCGCATCGATTCAAGCCCCTGCTGGAAACGTCAGTGTCCAGTCTCGATCAAGTCACCTGACGACCGCCAACACGGCCAACAACGGGGGCGCCCTGGTCTCTGTGAGCAGCAGCATTCTGCAAGCCAACTCTGGCGGCCATACGACAGCTAATCTGCTGGGTAACGTGACGGGCGCTGCTGCGGGTTCTGTTGGGGCGGTTAACGTGAACGTCACCGCTCAGGATGTGGCATTGTCGATCGCTGGAGCCAGTGCGAACAGTGGGGGCGCAATCACAGTGACTCAATCCACTGTCGCGGCGAATTCGAGTCCGACAGTCGGTGTCGAAGCCGGTGGACAGATTCGTGCGTCCGGCAATGTGACCATCCAATCGGTCTCAAACACAGATTCTGATACGTCCTCGAAGAGTGTCTCCGGTGGACTGGTCACCGTCGGCTCGCTGAGTGCCTCGTCGAGCGTCTCACCTGTCGTCTCTGCCGTTGTCGATGGAGGAGCGCTCATCGCCGCGGGAAATCGTTTGACGATTAACGCCGAGCACGGCACGGCACCTCCGCAACTTTCTGACGGGACATTCAACGCCGCCAGTGTCAATTCGACCGCCGATACGATCACTTTCACTGCCAATCATGGTCTGTTGACCGGTGATACAGTGACGTACAACGCCCAGGGAAATCCCGCACTCAACGGTCTGGTCGATGGTCGAACCTACGGCGTGATCTACTTCAGTGAGACCGCATTACAACTGGGGGCATCATTCACGGTCAGTTCGACATCGACCGCCGCACCCGCCGTCGATGTCAATCGCGATGCGATCACCTTCCCCGCTCCGCACAACCTGCAGGAAGGTGATTTGATCACTTACCAACCTGCCGCGGGGGCAGCCGCGATTGGCGGACTGGTGAGCGGCAAACAATACAAAGTGCATGTCATTAACAGCACCACAATCAAGCTGATCGATCCGACCAAGGTTCCCGCGCCGGCATTGTCATTCACAGGATCAGATGTCTCCGGCAATGTCATCTCGGCGACGGCCAATGGACTGCAAAATGGTCAGGCAGTGACATACCGAGCTCCTGACGCGGTCCAATTCACAAGCCAGAATGTCAACTTCTCGAATGACGCCAACACGATCAATGTGGGAGCGAATAGCGGTCTGTCAGCAGGACAAGAGGTCGTATTCAATGGTCCGACGTCAACGACAATTGGCGGGTTGGTGAATGGTCACCACTACTTCGTCATTTCGAATTCCACACTGGGCGGCAAGGATGAAATCCAGCTTGCTGCGACGCTCGATGAGGCCACCGGCGTGGATTCTCAGGGACAGCCTGTCACGATCAACCCAATCACCTTGACACCGTCATCACCTACGGACGGACTTAACACGTTCAGCTTGTCTGCTGTTGAGAACCAGCCGATCACGGGGCTCCAGGATGGCATCACCTATTATGTGGTGAATGCCTCTGCGAACTCATTCCAATTGGCTTCGACACCGAACGGAACGCCGCTTTCTATTTCGGGAGTTGACGCGGGTAACAACGCGCTGACGGGAACGAGCAGCGTTGGAACGGAAGGCATTGACCTGAGCAGTGTTGGTTCTGGACAACAAAACTTTGTCTTCGGGATCGCTGCGGGCACAGGAACGCAGCTTCTGGATGGTGTTGGAGGTGCTCGCGCATTGGCCAGTGCCCCCTCCGGAGACGGGGTCGTAACATCGTCTGCTGGCAGCGTCAGTGGAGGAGTGGTCCGAGTTTCGGAGTCGAGTACCTCGGCACAGTCGTCACCTTCAGTGGTGACGACAATCGGTACAGTACCACCACCCAATTCGAACCTGTCACCCGTCGGTGCAACGCTGACTGCTGGAACGGACCTGAGTGTGGTGTCGACATCCATCGGCAACGTTTCCGCATCGTCAACGAACAGCGGTGGCGGTCTTGTGTCCGTAGGTGAGGCCTTCTCGACGGTCATCGTGAATACAACAGGTGAGGTGGTTGTCGTCGATGGCTCGACGATCACGGCCGGACATGATCTGACGATGTCATCCAATACCGCTCAGAACTCCACGGTCCTGACACAGACCAACGGGGGCGGACTTGTCAGTATCGCGAACTCAGAGGCCCACAATAACGTCGACTATGATTCCGAAGTCCGGATCGGAACCGGTGCCGTTCTGTCCGCAGCGAACAATCTGACGGCGTCATCGAACAATGCTCTCAATAGCACCGCGACAGCACAGTCTGATTCGCGCGGCTTAGGCAGTGACGGCGAAGCCACCGCAGACATCGAGATCGGTGCGGATTCCGCGGCGACGCAAACTACGGTCGGCATTGGTGCCCAGTTGATCGCCGGGAACACCGCCACTCTCGCGGCGAATGTCAACTCGGAATATGCACGATCCGTGACCCAGGCTTACGCAGGGGCGTTCTATGCCGAAGCACACGCGACCAGCACAGTCAATGTGCAGAATGGCGAAGTGGCTCGCGTCCTGATCGAGGGCGCTAATTCGCTGGTCTCGGCTCCCAAGGTTGTGATCGATGGCAGCCACAATGGAGTTGACCTGAGCACAAATGCTAAAGCCAAAGCCGACGGGTTTGCTGGCAACACGTACGCGACTGGAAATACGAATGACAGCAGCGATTCGAACGTGACGGTGGCCTACGGAGCCACGATCGCTGCCAGCAATCTGCAGGTGACTGCGAATCAAAACATCGTTCGGTTTGATCGAGCGACCACGGCCGACACCGCCTTCATCGGGGGCGAGCATAATTCCACACCAGGTGAGTACCACGCGAATCGCGACATTCAATTTGACGGAGACATCCTGCTGGCGATCGGCGCGGCACCCAGTCTGGTGATCAATGCCGATGGTTCATTCAATCCAATTCCCGGTCTGTCCGTCACGACAGATGCTTCCGGAAATCTGCATGTCAGCAACGCCAGCGGAACTCTGACGGGTGGCAGTGTGCTCTTCACACAAAATACGCCGACGGCTCAAGAGAAGGGCAAGACCAAGGCACCTGACGGCACGATCGGCGGATCGTCAGGGACAGTCCATGTTCAAGACTCGTTGAAGTCGCTCAAGATCACGAATCTGTCGAACAAAACCCTGTACATTGACGGGCTGACTGCGGCATCGACGTCCGCCAAACCCGATGTCACTCTGAATGCCAATCATGTCTCGCTCAATTTCGACATCGATCATCAAAGCGGTTCAACCGCGATCAATATCAACAGTCTCGGCTCAGGCGGAGTGGTGATCAGTGGATTGATCGATAACCCACTGGGAACGACCACAATTCACAGCACGTCGGGAATCAGCGGCACCGGAATCGTCCGTGCGAACGTCGTGAACCTGACCGCCGACAATGGGTCCATTGGATCCTCGAGTCAACGATTCAATGTCGAACTGGTTCGAAGTTCCAATGTGATCGCAAACCAGCCCGATCATACGACGGGGCTGACGGTTTTCGCGGCATTCGACGTCTGGCTGAATCTGACCGGTCGGCTGCGTGAAATCGCCAGCGGCGTCAATGCGGTTTTCAATAGCGATTCAATTCAAGGCGCCGTGGTCGATGTTATGCTGCAATCGAGCGTCGTCGAAACGACCGCATTGCCGGGGACTGTGAACGGAATCCGGGTGGCCGTCCCACAAGAAAATAGCTTTGTGGGGTCGTACAACCGGAAGTTCCGTCCAGATACCGCCGGTGATCCTGCGGCGTTGGATGCGCGCATGTACGCCGACACCAGCAAAGCGACGAACGTCGATAGCACCTACACGTTTGGTTTGGTCCAATCGAACACCGCCGATGGAACGATCAATATCCACTCGGTCCAAACGCCTGTCTCGAACATCACCATCATCGCCAACACAAATCTGGCCGCCAATTCCAATGGGGTCGGAACGGGATCGGTCAGCGCCTACACCAATGGCAATATTTCGATCACGGAGAGGAGCGGCACAATTCCCGAAGCCAGTGGCGATTTGCGCGTCAGTTCGATCCAGTCGACCGCAGGCGACGTGACGCTGACTGCGACGAACGGTTCGATCCTGAATACCAAGCCGGGAGACGCCACAAATGGTGTGACACCGCGTCTGATCGGCGGCAATATTGCGCTGTTTGCCACCGCACTGAATGCCACGATCGGAACGTTTGCAGATGTTCTGGGAATTGAGGCCAGCGGCCTGGTGAATGCCCTGGGGTATGGTTCTGTCAGTCTTTCACAGACTGCAAATGATCCGCAAATCAGTTCGCTTGACTTCAAGGTGGGCGGAATTGCCTCGGAATACGCAGACGTCCTGCTGATGGCGAGCAAAGGTTCGATTGTCGATGACATCGGCGCGAGTGGTTTGACAGCCAATGTTCAGGGACGCAATATCGACCTGATTGCGTCAGCATCGGTCGGAACCATTGGCTCAACTTCGAATAATACGACCATTCCCGATTCGCCACTGCGAATCTACGGAGCCGGCAGCTCGCAATCGAAATCCAGCCTGTTGCAAGGCATCCGCCACCCCGATGCGGGTCGTCTTTATGTGACGGCGGGCGGCGATATCAATCTGACCGAGGTGAACGGTTCGCTCACCGTTCTGCGAGCGTCCTCGCAAACAGGCCAGATCGAATTGGGTGTGAATCAACAAGGGACATCCTCAGAAGCGCAGACAGATCAGAATCTGACCCTGGCGGCAACGGGTCTGACGCTGCAGGGACAAGCGGTCGTCAATTCGATCACGTTGGCCGCGATCTCGGCGCCATTGGCTGTCGCATTGACCGTGAATGGCGATATCACTTTGCCGACCGGATTGTTGATCACAAGCACGGATTCCACCGCGGGCTCCGTGACTTTGACGACGACATCCGCTGCCGGCGCGTCAATTGACGTCCAGGGCGATGTCACCGCCACGGTCTTGAATATTCAGGGCGGCGTCGGCGTTGACGATTTGCAATTGGACAATCCCAACGGGATCAACCATGCGGGAATCACCAACGTTTATGGGGGTGGCGGCGACGACCGGTATTACGTCCGTGCAGTGGGCGGAACAACAAACCTGTACGGCGGACTGGGAAATGATTCGTTCTACCTCGCCGAAAACGCCAACAAGGCCGCATTCAGAACCAGTTCCGGAGTCTATGATTTCAGTTCACCTTACACCTACCTGACAGGAACGCTGGGGACGTTCGGTGGATTGAACATCGATATCGGCAAACAGGGTTCGGGTGGCTGGGTTGGGTCGGTCTACCTGACGGATACTTCGGACACGCAAGATCGAAACGTCACCTACGACGGGACCCTTTCAGGCCTGTCGAACTCGGATATCAACATCACCAATTCGGATCCAACCGGAACGGACGTGTTGGCGTTGAATCTGGGCCTGGGAACAGGTTCGAACACCGTGACGGTCAACCGCGTCGCGGCCAACGAAGCGTTCTTCGTTTACGGCAATGTCTACAGCCAGAAGAGTGTCACGTTTAACGCGGGAAGCCTGTCCGGCAGCAATGGCATCGACGGTGTGGTCGGCTTCTACGGAAGCGGCGGCAACAATAACACCGTGAATCTTTTCGGAGACGCCTCGGTCAATGCCGGACAATTGACGGCGATCGGCGTCAGCGGAATGAACTTTGGCACCAATAGCCTGCCAGCAATGAACTTCATCCAGATGCACGATTTTGGCGCGATTCTGAATGCACCGCCATCCGTCTCGTCAGGTGCGGTTTACTTCGGCAGCTACATACGGACTACTGACGCCCTGGGCAACGTTCTTTCGGAACAGATTTCGAGTTCGATTCAGAATGTCAATGTGATTCTGGGAGACCACGGCAATGCGTTCAATGTGGACAGTACCTATACCGAGAATGTTCACATTCAAGGTGGATCGGGCGCCGACACGATTCGGGTGGGTTCAACGCTGACAGGGTTGCATCCATCCACCTCCGGCGGCAGCGCAAGTTCAATCGAAAATGAACATGGTGTTGTTGCCTTCATTGCCGGCCCGCTGCATATCAACGCGGGATCGGTCAACACGACAGTGATCGTTGACGATTCTGCCGATCACAATTCGACAGACGCCATCATTGACGGTCAGACGATTACCGGAATGGGCATGAATCCAGCTTGGATTAAGAAGCCAGATGGTTCGGCCAGTGCCGGTTCGATCGTGCTCCACGGACCTGCCAATCTCAATGTCAACCTTGGCGAAGGAAGTGAACGAGTCCATGTGCTCTCCACGACCGCCGGGGTGACAACGAAACTGGTGGGGGGACTGGGCTTCGATACCTTCTACGTCGGTGCGTACGACAACCTGACGGGGACCGGCTCGCTGGATTCGATTCAGGGAGATCTGGTGCTCGACAGCACTGGGCCGCTCGCTCGACAGCAGCTCTTTATCGACGACCAGAACGCGGTTAACGGCCAGACTTACACCGTCAGCGACGTTCTTGATGCCAATACCATCTCGTTGAATGACGAACATCAAACGCAATGGAGTTATGACACCACGACGGTGCAACGGTCCGGCTCTGCGTCGATTTCCTATCGTCACTTCGAAGATGTCGTGCTGAATGCCGGACGTAGCTCCAACAATATCAATATTGACTCCACCCATCGCGAGCAATCGCCAGCGGGTAAGAACTCGATATTCGTCGTCAATACCGGAGCGGGATCAGGCAGTGTCGTGAACATTGGCCAGGCAACGGGATCACTCGCCTCATTCCAGATTGACACGACTGCATCGACGTACGACTCATCCCGTGGAATTCCCGTGGTCATCAACGGCCAGGGCACAAACACGACCGTCCACTACTTTGATACGACGGAAACACGAAACACCAATTTGCTGTTCAGCAATCAGACGTTCACGGACCTGTTCCCGGACAATCCGCCGGCTGTGAATGGCGATACCAGCTTCCAGTGGACCGATTTCCTGAACTCGGCTTTCGGGGTCACTGCCGGAAGTCCGAATGCCGCAACACAGTCGACTTACGTTTCCACCGTGGTGCAGATCAATGGCACCAAAACACCGTTGAATGTCAGCTCACGCGGTGTGACCAATGTCGACTTCTCACTAGGCAACGGAAACAACGTCGTCCAGTTGGACAAGGGAACGTTCTCGAACAACTTCACCGTCTATGGCGGCGCTGGCAGTGACACCTTCACGATCAAAAACACGTTTTCCAATCCCGGTTATCAGGCGATTCTGAACGGTGGAAGTGGTGACGACACTCTGTTTGTCGATGACTCAGCCGGAACTCCTGGAGTTGGCTCCACCAATGTCATTTTCAATGGCGGGGCCAACAACTCAGCAGGCGACACAATTCGTCTGGACGGTGACGGAAGTGCAAATGGCACATTCACTCCAAGTGCCATCGATTCGGGAGCCGGGGCGATCGAGTTCGCCGGGAATGCGTTCACTTTCACTGGCGTCGAGCCGATGATCGTTGACGGCCTCTCCAGCTTCCATGTCGTGACACCCGATCAGTCTGCAGCCAATCTGAATATTGACAGCGAAAATGTTTCCGATCTGAACCTGACGAATCTCAAGCTGCATAAGCTGACCGTGGACGGGGTTGTCAGTTGGTCACCAGCCGGTGGCGTGGCCGGAATCACAGCACCGGACATCGTGCATGCGGGTCAGGCGGCTGCCATCAGCGGACTGACGCTGGTCGTCGGAGGTGACTTGATCGGGTCACAATCGGGAGAGGCGACAGTCTATTTCTGGAATGGTTCGGGCTGGGACCAGCAGGCGAAGCTTAAGGCATTCGACAGCGCCAGTGCGGGACAAGGATTTGGAAAGACGGTTGCCATCGACGGCGATCTAATTGCGGTCGGCGCGCCCGGTGACAACAACGCCGGCTCGAACACTGGCGCAGTGTATCTGTTCAGTCGGGCGGGGACGGTGTGGACACAGATTGCGAAAATCGTCCCACATGATGCCGCGACGGGAGCCCAATTCGGATCGTCCATTTCACTCAGCACCAGTTCGGATGGCATTCAATCGCTGCTCGTCGGCTCGCCGGGTGACAGCCGGTCGTACGCGTTCATTCATAAGAATGGAACCTGGGCTGAACAAGCGTTGACAACCGGCGGTTCAAGCCAACCTCACTCATCGATTGACATGCAAGGCGCCGCAGTCGCCGCCAGCGGAAACATTGCTGTGGTTGGCGCACCAAATTACAGCGACACGCTGGCACACGGCGGTCTCGTTGGCATCTACAAATGGAACACATCGACCGATTCGTGGACTTACGTGACAGCGATCTGGGCTGGTGCTGAATCGAATCCTCAAAATGGCGACTGGTTTGGCGACGCTCTTGCGGTGACGCCGAACAAGATCGTGATTGGAGCGCCAAAATGGACAGAAGATGCAGCCATCGAACAGGGACGCGCGTTTGTCTTTGAGCCTCAGGCAGGATCGAACAATACGATCTGGACTCAAACGGCGATCCTGACGGCGAACGGTGGTCTGGTGCCAAATCTCGCAAAGTACGAGCTTGACAACCAGAATGGAGCCCACTTCGGGCAATCGGTCGCAGCGTATGGAAATGACGTCGTCGTTGGTGCGCCAGGCTTCTACGGAAGCAGCGTCACCGGTGTCAGCAACGCGGCCATAAACGTCGGCGCCGCCTACGTGTTCTCCGAACTTCTGGACCAGGGCTCGGCGCTTGGGGCGAGCTGGGTGCGTTCGAGCAGCAACGGCGGCACTGGGCGATTGATGGCTGACAATCCGCGTGGAGCGAGCTTGGGCGAAGCCGACCTCTTCGGTAGCAGTGTCACAATCGGATCGACGGGAATCGTGGTTGGTTTGCCCGGCTATGACGATCAACCAAATGGCCGTTACGACGTAGGTGCCTTCAAGACGTTCAAGTCAACCGGGAGTGCTCCGACGAATTCGCTGCCCGCCGATGTCATTGCCAAATATGCGAACGATCCCTCTTCACAATTTGGAAGTGTCACCTACTACGACGCCGCGTCGAAAACACTGTTTGTCGGCAATCCGTCGGGGAATGGCAGCGTCGACGTGTATTACAACGAAGGCCTCTCATGGCAGTTCCTTTCTCGCATCACGCCTCATTTTTCCGACGGATT
>Ga0207694_10000405_pt1 | contig 40220 bp, 34 predicted proteins | sample KBSC34metaG_FD_184353 | JGI IMG/M metagenome (GOLD analysis project Ga0207694, IMG submission 184353) | Corn rhizosphere microbial communities from Kellogg Biological Station, Michigan, USA - KBS C3-4 metaG (SPAdes) (version 2) | ecosystem: Host-associated > Plants > Roots > Rhizosphere > Soil... | reverse complement strand
TTGTGCGCATAGGCCTCTCGCGCAGTGGTGTCCACACCGCGGCTCGTGACCAGACCGGCCAGCACGATCTGCGTGACGCCGCGCCGCCGCAGCTGAGTGTCCAGATCGGTGCCGTGGAAGGCGCCCCACTGGTGCTTGGTGACGCGGATGTCCGTCTCCTGCGCGCCGAGCTCGCCCACGATCACGGCGAAGTCGGCGGGCATCCCCTCGTCCTCGTCGTCATCGGGCTCCGGCTCCTCGTCGTCCCGGCCCTTCGGGGCGTCGCCGAAGTCGGGGGAGAAGGCCACGTTCACCAGCACCACCGGCAGGCCGTGAGCGCGGAACGCGTCCGCCAGCTCCTTCCCACGCGCCACCACCTCGGCGCCGCTGCGGGGGACCGCCGGCAGGGCGACGATGCCGTGCTGAAGGTCGATCAGGACGAGCGCGGTCTTCGGGTCGAGCGTGGTCAGCGCCATATCGCGGAGTTCCTTATCGGGTCTGTTCGTTGGTCGCGCTGCGAGGGGACAGCGAGCGGTCGGCGAGGACCACTCCGAGCAGCAGCACCCCGCAGCCGATCATGACGACGGCGAGGTCGTGCAGACCACCCGAGGAAGCCCCGTTCCGGAAGACGATCGCCACGGCGGCCGAGGACAGGATGGCGCCGAGGTACTGAAAGGTTCGCAGAAGTCCCGACGCTGTGCCCATTCGCGCCGCATCCGCCTGACGGAACAAGGCGTTCTGGTTGGCGAGGCTGTTCATGCCCTGCGTAGTACCGGCCAGAAGGCCCACACCTATGAGGACCCATAGAGCGGTTCCGCTGTTAAGCGCCAACAGCGCTGAAGATGCCGCGATGATCGACACGGTGCCGACCACGAGCTTGTTGCGGATGCCTTTGCGGCGTCCGGTGAACCAAGCCACCACGATCGCTGTGAGGGACGTCGGCAGCACGACGAGCCCAGCGACGGTCGCGCTGAGGCCACGCCCCTCTTCCAGCCACTGCGCGAATCCATAGATGAAGCTGTACGTGAGGATGTACGTCAGCGTCTGGCGTAGGTACGTGACCAGCAACGGCGTGTTCCCGCCGAAGATGCGCATGTCTATGAAGGGCTCCCCCGCCCGGAGCTCTATACGGACGAACGCCGCAGCCAACGCAGCGGCGAGCGCCAGCAGGTACAGATGCCCGACAGTCAGGTCCATCAGGAAGAGCAGCAGGCTGGTCAGCATCGCCGCGAACAATCCCATGCCCATCAGGTCGATGCGGCTTTCGCTCTGTATAGGCGCGCTCTTAGGGAGTCGTCGCGCACCGAGCGCTATACAGACCAACGCCAAGGGGATGTTGACGGCGAACACCAGCCGCCAACCACCGACCCCGATCAACGCACCACCAAGCGTCGGCCCGATGACCATCGTGCTCTGCGCCGATATGGAGAGCGCGGTGAGGATCCCGCTAGGTGTCTTCAACCCCGTCCGCTGCGCCTCGCCGCGCACCGTGTGCATAGCTGCTGGGAACTGCGCACTGGTCCCGAAGCCGAGCAACACACGAGCCACGATCAGCACGCCCAGCGACGGGGCAGCCGTACCGATCACTCCGGCGACGCCGACCATCGCGGCACCTGTGAGGAACAGCGGACGCGCCCCGAAACGATCCACAAGCCGGCCGAGGACCGGCTGCCCTATGGCGGTCGCCAGGTAGAGCGCGGAGACGAGCCACGCAGTCGACGCCGGAGACGCACCGAACGCGGCGCCGATGGGCACCAGTGCGATCGCGATCATCGACGAGTTGATCGGATTCAGCGTCGCGCCGAGAAGGAGAGGAACGGTCAGGCGGCGGTTGAACGCAGGGGTCGTCGGAGCGGAGTTCTGAACTGTTTCAACGGTCGCTGTCATTCGCTCAGTCGCTCCAGCAAACCTAAAGCGCTGACCACCGTCGCCAACTCCTCCGCCGAGAACCGCTCCCGCAACGCCCGCTCCAGCCACTCGTCGCGCGCCCGCCGCGAGCCGCTCACCGTCTCGTCGGCCGCCGGGGTCAGCTCGATCAGCTGGCGCCGGCCGTCGTCCGGGTCCTGGCGGCGGGCGATCATGCCGCGCTCCTCCAGCACCGCCACGGTCGCGGCCATCGACTGCGGCCGGACGCGCTCGGCCTTCGCCAAGTCGCTGGTCGAGGCCGGGCCGTCGCGGTCCAGCCGGCCCAGGACCGCGAGCTGCGAGGCGGTCAGCTCGTGCACGTCGTCCACCTCGCGCAGCCGGCGGCGCAGGCGGCCGACCAGCACGCGCAGCTCGCGGGCCGCGAAAGCGGCGTCGGCTGAACCCGCGACGGGAAGCGCGACGGACTCGTCGGTGTCAGGCAGAACGTCCATACCTTCAGTTTAAACTGCGCAGTTTAACCTGTCTATCTCCCCCGCCGGTACCCTAACGACCATGAAGGTCCTCGTCATCGGCACCGGCGGCCGCGAGCACGCCCTCGCCCGCGCCCTCAGCACCGACCCCGCCGTCACCGCGCTCTACTGCGCGCCCGGCAACCCCGGCATCGCGGAGGTCGCCGAACTGCGCGCGGTCGACGCGCTGGACCCGGCCGCGGTGCGGGACCTGGCCGTGGAGCTCGGCGTGGACCTGGTCGTGGTGGGCCCCGAGGCCCCGCTGGTCGCGGGCGTCGCGGACCCGGTGCGCGAGGCGGGGATCCCGGTCTTCGGGCCGTCCAAGGCCGCCGCGCTGCTGGAGGGCTCCAAGGCGTTCTCCAAGCAGGTCATGGCCGCCGCCGGCATCCCGACCGCCAAGGCCTACGTCTGTGAGACCGATGAGGAGTACAACAAGGCGCTCGACGAGTTTGCCGGCTTCCCGTTTGTGGTGAAGGACGACGCACTCGCCGCGGGTAAGGGCGTCGTCGTCACCGAGGACCGCGCCGCCGCGCTGGAGCACGCTCGCGCCTGCGGCCGCGTGATCATCGAGGAGTACCTCGACGGCCCCGAGGTCTCCCTGTTCGGCATCACCGACGGCACCACGGTCGTCCCGATGATGCCCTCCCAGGACTTCAAGCGGATCGGCGACGGCGACACCGGCCTCAACACCGGCGGTATGGGCGCTTACTGCCCGCTGCCCTGGGCGCCGGAAGGGCTTACCGAAGAAGTCGTCGCGACGGTCATCCAGCCGCTCGTCGACGAGTTGCGCGGTCGTGGCACACCCTTCGCGGGGCTCGTCTACGCCGGCCTCGCGCTGACCGCTAAGGGCCTGCGCGTCGTGGAGTTCAACGCGCGGTTCGGCGACCCGGAAACGCAGAGCGTGCTGGCGATGCTGGAGTCCCCGCTCTCCGAACTGCTGTACCCGGCGGCGACCGGCACTCTCGCCGACGCTCCCGCGCCGCGGTGGCGCGACGGTGCGTCGGTCACCGTGGTGCTGGCCGCCGAGGGGTACCCGGGAACGCCGCGCGGTGGCGACGTCATCACCGGGATCGAGGACGCCGAGCGGCTCGGCACAGTGGTGAACCAGGCCGGGACCAAGCAGAACGCGGACGGTGACGTGGTCACCTCGGGCGGCCGGGTTCTGGCGGTGACCGCTGTCGCGGACGGCCTCGACGCCGCGCGCGCCAAGGCGTACGAAGGCGTCGCGGCGATCGCCTTCGCCGGCGCGCAGCACCGCACCGACATCGCCGCCGAGGCTGCCAAGGCGGCCGGCTGATACGGAACACTGACAGGCGCCTGATACGTCACGCTCAGGCACGGATCCCTTACGCCGCCATCCGAAAGTGTGTATTCAAGCCACGTCCCTGACCCCTGTCAGTGTTTCGCGCTAGCCTTCGCAACAGGCTCGTAAGCGGCCTGGACGCTTGGGGGATCCATCAGCACGGTGACAGCGACCACAACGCGGGTGAGTGCTCACAGGGCGGCCCGCGCGCTACTGCGCGTTCGCGCGTGGGTGATAGCGGCGTACGCCCTGAGCGCCGCCGCGGCCTGCGCGGGCCTGATCGGGCTGGCGCGGGTGCGCGGCTGGGACGGTGCCGGCCCCGCGGCGATCGCGGCGGCGGCCGTGGTGTGCGTGCTGTGGGCGTTGCCCGCGATCCGGCTGTATCGGGGTGCTGTCGCGCTGCCGAAAACCGTTCCCTTGGCGGGCGAGTCGGCTCCCGAGCTGGAACTGCTGGTCCGGCAGCTGGCGCTGCAACTCCAGGTGCCGACCCCCGCCGGCATCGAGCTGTCGCCGGACTGCGACGCCTGGCTGGATCCGCGTCCCGGCGGGCCGGTGCTGGTCATCGGGGCGCCGTTCCTGTGGTGGCTGCGGGTCAGCGAGCTGCGGGGGCTGCTGGCGCCGCTCGTGGCCGGGATGGCCGCGGCCGGCGACGACCAGATCGTGCGCGCTCGCACCTTCGCTAATCGGACCATCGGTGCGCTGCATGGTCGTCCGGGGAAGTCGCCGCGTGTGCTCCCCTCATGGCGGCGACGCATAGCGGGGTACTTCGAGGCCCGCGCCGAGGTATTGGAGCGCGTCGTGGCCTGGGAGGCGGTCGCCGCCTCGCGGATGATCGAGCCCGCCGCCCGCGCGTACGCGCATGAGCAGATCAACATGGCCGCCGCCGGCTGGGACCGGGTGTTGACCCGTTTGGCGCAGCCGGCGTGGGAGTCGGGGTACTGCCCGGTGGGGCTGAACGTGGCTCTGGTCGGGGCGCTGACCTCGCTGGGGCGGCGCGACCGGATGGCGGGATCGCTGGCCACCCGGCTGAGCGAGCGGCCGGCCTGCGATCTGCTGGAGGAGCCCGGCGACGTGGACGCCCGCGCCTCGCGGATGGCCGCGGAGCTGTTCGAGGGACGCCGGATCGAGCGGACGGTGACCTGGGAGCGGTACGTCACCGCCGTGACCGAGCCGGAGCTGCTGCGGCGTGCCGAGTCGGTGCCGGACGAGCACCCGGCCGCCAAGCGGATACGGACCCTGATCACCGAGGCCGGGGTGCCCGGGGCCCGGCGCGGCGAGGCGCTGGGCGCGGTGATCCCGTCGCCGCGGGTCGGGGAAGCCGGCGACTTCCTCCCGGCCGGGGACGGCTCGGAGCCGGACATCGACAGCCTGGCCGCCTATCTGGCGGTGCGGCTGGTCGAGGCGCGGCTGGCGGCGTGGGGGCTGGACTGGCTGGACGGGCCGGTCCTGCGCGACCGGGCCGGCGATGCGGTGCCGATCCACGACATGGCGGCGGCGCTCGCGGACGTCGGTGACGGTTCCCGCTTGTCGGATTGGCTGGCCAGAAACACCCGGTGACCATGTCGCCGCGGTTTCCTGGGAGAATCGGGTGTCAAGACCTCCCGCGCCCTAAGGAAGGCCGCCGCCATGATCGAGCGTTACACCCTGCCCGAGATGGGCCGTGTCTGGTCCGAAGCCCACAAGTACGAGCTCTGGGCCCAGGTCGAGACGCTGGTCGTCGAGGCGCACGCGGCGGCCGGCACCATTCCGGAGTCGGCGGTGGAGCCGGTGCGCAAGGCGGCGCCGCCCACGCCCGAGGCCGTGGCCGCGATCGAGGCGGTGACGCAGCACGACGTGATCGCCTTCCTGTCGGCGTGGGCGGACAACACCGAGCCGCGCGAGGCCGCCGCCTACGTGCACTTCGGGATGACATCCTCGGACCTGCTGGACACGGCCCTGGCGCTGCAGCTCACCGAGGCCACCGACATCCTGCTGGAGAAGGCGGACAAGCTGGTCGCGGTCCTGCGGGACCACGCGCTGGCGCACCGCGCGACGCTGCGGGTCGGCCGGACGCACGGCATCCACGGCGAGCCGGACGTCTGGGGCCACCGGGTCGCGGACTTCGCCTTCGGCGTGGCGCGCTCCCGCGACCGGCTGCGCCGGGCCCGCGAGGCGGTCGGGGTCGTGGCGATCTCCGGCGCGGTCGGCACGTACTCCAACATCGACCCGGCGATCGAGGCGTTCGTCGCCGGCAAGCTGGGCATGACGGCGGCGGACGTCTCGACCCAGGTGATCCTGCGCGACGGCGTCTCCGAGTGGGTCTCGGCGATCGCGATCATGGCCACCGTCCTGGAGGCCATCGCCCTGGAGGTGCGCCACGGTCAGCGCACCGAGGTCCGCGAGCTGTGGGAGCCGTTCGGCAAGGGCCAGAAGGGCAGCTCGGCGATGCCCCACAAGAAGAACCCGATCATCTCCGAGCGCCTGGCCGGCATGGCCCGCATCGTCCGGGCCCAGATCGTCCCGGTCATGGAGGGCATCCCGCTCTGGCACGAGCGCGACATCTCCCACTCCTCCACCGAGCGCATCGCGCTGCCCGACGCCTCGATCGCCCTGGACTACATGCTGAACCTGACCATCCGCCTGATGAGCGGGCTGGTCGTCGACGCCGACCGCATGCGCGCCAACCTCGACTCCACCGGCGGCCTGGTCTACAGCTCCACCGTCCTGCTGGAGCTGGTCGAGATGGGCCTGGAGCGCGACACCCAGGCCTACCCGCTGACCCAGCGGGCCTCGATGAAGACCTGGGAGACCGGCCGTCCCTTCCGCGAGACGCTCCGCGAGGAGGCCGACGCCGCCGGGCTCACCATCGACGAGGCGCGGCTGGACGAGGCGACGCGGCCGGAGCGGTTCGTGCAGCGGCTGGACGGGATGTTCGAGAAGCTGGGGAAGCTCAGCTGAACTGAAGAAGTGGTGCCACCCAGTGGTGCCACTCCATAGCTAGCGGCGAGGCGGCTGTCAGACACGCTCTGGCAGCCGCCTCGCCGTTTCCGCAGGTAGAGGCATTTTGTTAGGAATGTTTCGCGTGAAACATCGGCAGTGGTGCCATCGCGGATCCACGTTTGGCGCCACTCTGAGCCAAGATGGCTTGCAGTGGTGCCAAAGTGGTGCCACACTAGAGCCATGGAACTCACCCCCTACGTCGAGAGCCTCCGCCGCGAGCTGACGACGGCGGCCGAAGTCGGCGGGGAGGAAGCCCGGGCCTTGGCCGACCGGCTCCTTCCCTCGCTCGACGCCGCTGTGCGCCTCACGCTGTTGGAGGCGTTGTCCTCCGCCACCGAGGAGATCTCCGCCGAGCTCGCTCCCGGGTCCGTCGATGTCCGGCTGCGCGGGGGGAACGCGGGGTTCGTCGTGACCGCGCCGGCGCCGGCCGGCGGTGCTCCGGCCGCGGCCGGCGGCGATGTGCGGCTGCCGGTCGCCGAGGGCGACGACGCCACCATGGTCCGGATCAACCTGCGGCTGCCGTCCACCCTCAAGGCCCTGATCGAGGACGCCGCCGCCGCGGCGGGGCTGTCCGTCAACGCGTGGATCGTGCGCGCCGCGGCGGCCGGGCTGGCCCATGAGGACCGGCGGGGCGGCCGTGTCGCGTCGGCGCAGAGGCCCGACCGGGCCGTCGGGGACAGCTTCAGCGGCTGGGCCCGCTAGTCAGAGCCAACACCAACCGAAGGACATCTCATGTCTCAGTCCACGTTCAACACTCCGGCCCCGATCACCGTCGTCCTCGACCTCTACGTCGCCGACGTCCGCATCGAGGCCTCCGACCGCGCCGACACCGCCGTCCACGTGCGCCCCAGCGACCCGGACAAGGCCGCCGACGTCAAGGCCGCCGAGAACACCCGGGTCGAGTACGACGAGGCGACACGCACGCTCAGCGTCGTATCCCGCAAGCCGCGCAACCGCTTCGTGAACTTCAGCAGCAAGCGTCCCGAGTCCATCGACCTGCTCATCGAAACGCCGACCGACTCCGACGTGCGCGGCGAGGCCGAGATCGGCGACTTCCAGTCCGCCGGGGTGCTCGGGGTCGTCCAGCTCAAGACCGATGTGGGCGCCGTGCACCTCGCGCAGACCGGGCCCGCGAACCTGCGCAGCGGCGTCGGGGAGATCTCGGTCGAGGAGATCAGCGGCGCCGGCCAGGTGAACTGCGGCTCCGGGGTGGTCCGGCTCGGCGCCGTGGACGGGACCGCCGACGTCACCAACGGCAACGGGAAGGTGCGCGTCGGCGTCGTGACCGGCGCGGCGAATGTGAAGTCTGCCAACGGTTCGGTCTACGTCGACCGCGCGCTGTCCGACATCACCGCCTCCGCGTCCAACGGCGAGGTGCAGATCCGCGAGGTCGTGCGCGGCAAGGTGACCGCCACGTCCAAGAACGGGGCCGTCGAGGTCGGCGTCCGCGAGGGCAGCGCCGCCTGGCTGGAGCTGAACACCAACCTCGGCCACGTCTACAACGAGCTCGACTCCGCCGCCGCTCCCGAGGCCGGCGAGCCGATCGACAAGGTCGAGATCCACGCCGACACCAAGCTCGGCGACGTCACCATCCGCCGCGCCCCGCGCCTGGAAGAGGAGTGAGTGCACGGTGACGGCACCTGCGATCTCAGCCCGGGGGCTCCGCAAGTCCTTCGGCGAGAAGACCGTGCTGGACGGCATCGACCTGACCGTCCCGGCCGGAACGATCCTGGCGCTGCTCGGCCCGAACGGCGCCGGCAAGACCACCGCGGTCCACCTGCTGACCACGTACCTCAAGCCCGACGCCGGCGCCATCCGCATCGCGGGCCACGACCTCGCCGAGGAACCGCAGGCCGTCCGCCGCGCGATCGGCGTCACCGGCCAGTTCTCCGCCGTCGACGGCTACCTCACCGGCCGCGAGAACCTGATGCTGATGGCCGACCTGCACCTGCTGCCCAGGGCGGTGGGCCGGCGGCGGGCCGAGGACCTGCTGGAGCGCTTCGAGCTCACCGAAGCCGCCGGCAAGCCCGTGTCCACCTACTCCGGCGGCATGAAGCGCAAGCTCGACCTGGCGATGACACTGGTCGGGACCCCGAAGGTGATCTTCCTCGACGAGCCGACGACGGGCCTGGACCCGCGCAGCCGCCGCGTCATGTGGGACATCATCCGCTGGCTGGTCGCGCAGGGGACGACCATCCTGCTGACGACCCAGTACCTGGACGAGGCGGACCAGCTGGCGCACCGCGTCGCGGTCCTGGACGGCGGCCGCATCGTGGCCGAGGGGACGCCGGCCGAGCTCAAGACCCGGATCCCGGGCGGCCACATCGAGCTGACCTTCGCCGACCGCGCCGGGCTCGACGCCGCCGCGCTGGTGCTCGATCCGGCCGGCCGCGACGACGACGCGCTCACGCTCCAGCTCGCCGGCGACGGCCGGGTCGGCACGCTGCGGACTTTGCTGCGCCGCCTGGACGACGCCTCGATCGAGGTCGAGGCGCTGGCCGTGCACACCCCGGACCTCGACGACGTGTTCTTCGCGCTGACCGGCAAGACCGGCACAGTTCCTGAGACCGGCACGGATCTTGAGCCCGGCACAGATCTTGAACCCGGCACAGATCTTGAACCCCGCACAGACCTCAAGACCACCACAGACCAAGGGGAGGGTCTGAGATGAGCGTTCTGACAGCGGCCGACGTCGGCGCCGCCGAGCCCGACACCGGCTCCCACGCCTGGCGCCACGCGCGCATCATGCTCCGCCGCAACCTGCGCCACATGCAGCGCTACCCGTCGCTGACCCTCATGGTCACGATGATGCCGCTGGTCTTCCTGCTCCTGTTCGTCTACGTCTTCGGCGGCACCCTCGGCTCCGGCCTCGGCGCCGGGACACCGGCCGGCGTCCACGGCGGACGGGCCGCCTACGCCGCCTACGTCGCCCCCGCGATCATCGTGATGGCCGTGGCCGCCGCGGCACAGGGCACGGCGATCGCCGTCGCCCAGGACATGACCGAGGGCATCATCGCCCGCTTCCGGACCATGGCCGTGGCCCGCTCGTCGGTCCTGACCGGGCACGTCGTGGGCGCGACGATCCAGACCACGGCCAGCGTCGCCGTGGTGACCGCCACGGCGCTGGCTGTGGGCTTCCGCCCGCACGCGAACGCGGCCGAGTGGTTCGCGGCCGTCGGCGTGATCCTGCTGCTGACCTTCGCGATCACATGGCTTTGCGTGGGTCTGGGACTGTCGGCCAAGAGTGTGGAGACCGCTAGCAATTCGCCGATGTTCCTCATGCTCCTGCCCTTCCTGAGCAGCGGCTTCGTCCCGACCGCATCACTGCCGGCGGGCATGCGCTGGTTCTCCGAGTACGAGCCGTTCACCCCGGTCAACGAGACGCTGCGCGGGCTGCTGACCGGTACGAAGATCGGCGGCAACCTGGTCGTCGCGCTCGCCTGGTGCCTCGGGGTAGCGGTGCTTTCCTACGCCTGGTCGCGTCGCCTGTATGAACGCGAGCCGAAGGCGAGCTGAGCCCCCGGTATTCTTCAGGGCGTGATCACCGGCCTGAACCACCTCGCCAGCGGCAAGATCCGCGACCTGTACGCGGTCGGCGACGACTTGCTCCTCGTCGCCTCCGACAAGATCTCCGCCTTCGACTACGTGCTGGAGACGGAGATCCCCGACAAGGGCCGGATCCTCACCCAGCTGTCCATGTGGTGGTTCCGGCAGCTCGCCGACCTGGTGCCGAACCACGTGATCAGCGCCGACGTGGACGAGTTCCCCGCCGAGCTCGCCCCGTACAAGGAGGAGCTGCGGGGGCGCGCGATGCTCTGCCGCAAGCTGAACATGGTGCCGGTGGAGTGCGTGGCGCGCGGCTACCTCACCGGCTCGGGCCTCGCCGAGTACGAGAAGGACGGCACCGCGAACGGCGTGCGGCTGCCGCCCGGGCTGGTCGACGGCTCGCGCCTGGACCGGCCGATCTTCACCCCGGCGATGAAGGCGGAGGTCGGGGAGCACGACGAGAACGTCAGCTTCGAGGAGATGGCCGAGCGCATCGCCGACCCGGAGCTGGCAGCGCGCCTGTTGGACGTGACGCTCGCGGTCTACTCGCGGGCCCGCGAGATCGCCGAGGAGCGCGGGATCATCCTGGCGGACACGAAGTTCGAGTTCGGGCGGCTGCGCGGCGGGACCCTGGTCCTGGCCGACGAGGTGCTGACCCCCGACTCCTCCCGCTTCTGGCCGGCCGACCAGTGGAAGCCGGGCCGCGCACAGCCCTCCTTCGACAAGCAGTACGTGCGCGACTGGCTGAGCTCCCCGGCCTCCGGCTGGGACCGCAAGTCCGACACCCCGCCGCCGGCCCTTCCGGCGGAGGTCGTGGCGGCCACGCGGGCCCGCTACGTCGAGGCCTACGAGCGGCTCACCGGGGCGGAGTTCGTCTAGCGGTCCTCGCGGGTCCGGTACGGGCCCGCAGGGGGTGGTTCCGGCCGCCGCGTGCGACCGGAACCACCCATAACCGCCGGTAGACTGGGGATCACCGCCACCCAATAGCCCCGGCGCGGACGTGCCGCGGCTGAAGCGAATGGGAGAACCCGTGGCCCGCGTCCTCGTCGACGTCATGCTCAAGCCCGAGATCCTCGACCCCCAGGGCCAGGCGGTGCAGCGCGCACTGCCTCGCATGGGCTTCGACTCCGTCACCAACGTCCGCCAGGGCAAGCGCTTCGAGCTGGAGCTCGCGGACGCCGACCCGGCCACCCTGCGGGCCACCGCCGAGCAGATGGCCGAGAAGCTGCTCGCCAACACCGTGATCGAGGACTTCAAGGTCACGGTGCTCCCGGCCGAGGGCGCCGGCGACGTCACCAGCACCGAGAACGCCTGATGCCCGCGCGCATCGGCGTCGTCACCTTCCCCGGCACCCTGGACGACCAGCAGGCGCTGCGCGCCGCGGCGGCGGTCGGGGCCGAGCCGGTGGCGCTCTGGCACAAGGAGCGGAACCTGCACCAGGTGGACGCGGTCGTGCTCCCCGGTGGCTTCTCCTACGGCGACTACCTGCGCGCCGGCGCCATCGCCCGGTTCTCCCCGGTGATGGACACGATCATCGACGCGGCCCGCGACGGTCTGCCGGTCCTGGGCATCTGCAACGGCTTCCAGGTCCTGTGCGAGGCGCACCTGCTGGAAGGCGCGATGATCCGCAACGGCGACCTGCACTTCATCAACCGCGACGTGACCCTGCGGATCGAGAACAACCGCACCGTGTGGACCTCGGACTACGAGGCCGGCGCCGAGGCGGTCATCCCGATCAAGAACATGGACGGCCGCTTCGTGGCCGACGAGCACACGCTCGACGCGCTGGAGGCCGAGGGCCGGGTGCTGGCGCGCTACACGGACAATCCGAACGGCGCCGCGCGGGACATCGCCGGCATCGTGAACGCCGCCGGGAACGTGGTCGGCCTCATGCCGCACCCCGAGTACGCCATCGACCACCTGACCGGCCCCGCTGGGTTCATCGAGAATCGCAGGGTCCCGGGCACCGACGGCCTGCCGTTCTTCACCTCGATCCTCAAGAGCTTGGTTTCCGCATGAGCACCGGCAACTCCTCCGAGCACGGCCAGCACAGCGAGCAGGTCTTCGACACGACGGACGTGTTCAGCGACACCGCGGTCACGTTCGACACCGTCGCCAAGGCGGCCGCGACCCCCGACGTGAAGCAGCCGTACCGCGAACTCGGCATGACCGAGGACGAGTACCTGCGCGTCCGCGAGATCCTGGGCCGCCGCCCCAGCTCCTCGGAGCTGGCCATGTACTCGGTCATGTGGTCCGAGCACTGTTCCTACAAGTCCTCCCGGGTGCACCTGAAGCAGTTCGGCGAGAAGGCCCCGAAGACCGCCGCGCTGCTGGTCGGCCCGGGCGAGAACGCCGGCGTCGTGGACGTCGGCGAGGGCCTGGCCGTCACCTTCAAGGTCGAGTCGCACAACCACCCCTCCTACGTCGAGCCGTATCAGGGCGCGGCGACCGGGGTCGGCGGCATCGTCCGCGACATCCTCACCATGGGCGCCCGCCCGATCGGCGTCATGGACCCGCTGCGCTTCGGCCCCGCCGACGCCCCGGACACCGCGCGGGTGCTGCCCGGCGTGGTCGCCGGGATCGGCGGCTACGGCAACTGCCTGGGCGTGCCGAACATCGGCGGCGAGATCGTCTTCGACCCCTGCTACCTGGGCAACCCGCTGGTCAACGCGCTGTGCGTGGGTGTCATGCGGGCCGACGAGATCAAGCTGGCCAAGGCCCCGGGTCCGGGCAACCAGGTGATCCTGTTCGGCGCCCGCACCGGCGGCGACGGCATCGGCGGAGCGTCGGTGCTGGCCAGCGCCACCTTCGACGAGGACGGCCCGGCCAAGCGGCCCTCCGTCCAGGTCGGCGACCCGTTCATGGAGAAGGTGCTCATCGAGTGCTGCCTGGAGATCTTCGCGGCCGACCTGGTCGTGGGCATCCAGGACCTGGGCGCGGCCGGGCTCACCTGCTCCACCACCGAGCTGGCCGCGGCCGGCACCGGCGGGATGGACGTGCGGCTGGACCTGGCGCCGCTGCGCGACTCGACGCTGACCCCTGAGGAAGTCCTCATGTCGGAGTCGCAGGAGCGCATGATGGCCGTGGTCGAGCCGGCCAAGGTCGAGGCGTTCCTGGCGGTGTGCGAGAAGTGGGACGTCACGGCCACCGCGCTCGGCGAGGTCACCGACACCGGCCGGCTGCGCATGTGGTGGCACGGCGAGGTCATCGTGGACGTCCCGCCGCGCACCCTGGCGCACGAGGGCCCGGTCTACAACCGGCCCTTCGCGCGGCCGGAGTGGCAGGACGCGCTGCAGGCCGACGTGCCGACCGCCGAGCGGCTGAAGCGCCCGGCGAACGCCGAGGAGCTGCGCGAGACGCTGCTGAAGCTGGTCGGCTCGCCGAACCTGGCCGACAAGACCTGGGCCGTGGAGCAGTACGACCACCGCGTGCAGGGCAACACGGTCCTGGGCCACGGCGAGGACTCCGGCATGGTGCGGCTGGACGCGGCGCTGCCGGGCACCTCGCTCGGCGTGGCGCTGTCCACCGACGGCAACGGCCGGTACACCAAGCTCGACCCGTACCAGGGCGCGCAGCTGGCGCTGGCCGAGGCCTACCGGAACGTGGCCGCCACCGGCGCCAAGCCGCTGGCCGTCACCGACTGCCTGAACTTCGGCTCGCCGGAGGACCCGGACGTCATGTGGCAGTTCGCCGAGGCCTGCCGGGGCCTGGCCGACGCCTGCCTGGAGCTGGGAACCCCGGTCACCGGCGGCAACGTGTCGTTCTACAACCAGACCGGCGACGTGAACATCCATCCGACCCCGGTGGTCGGCGTGCTCGGCGTGATCGACGACGTCGACCGCCGCACCCGCAGCACTTTCGAGCGCGAGGGTGAGATCCTGCTGCTCCTCGGCGACACGCGCGACGAGTTCGGCGGCTCGGAGTGGGCCCACGAGGTCCACGGCCACCTCGGCGGCCTGCCCCCGCGCCTGGACCTGCGCCGCGAGAAGGTCCTCGCCGAGGTCCTGATCGCCGGCTCGCGCGACGGGATGCTGTCGGCGGCGCACGACCTGTCCGACGGCGGCCTCGCGCAGGCGGTCGTCGAAGGCTGCCTGCGCGGCGGCCACGGCGCCCGCCTGGTGCTGCCGGAGACGGACGCGGACGGGAACACGCTGGACCCGTTCGTCGCCCTCTTCGCCGAATCGGCGGGGCGCGCACTGGTCGCGGTGCCGCGGAGCGAGGAGCTGCGGTTCACGGACATGTGCGTGGCCCGCGGTCTGCCGGTGGCGCGCGTGGGCGTCGTCGACGGCACAGTGCTGTCTGGTGAGGCGGTACTGGAGGTGCAGGGGCAGTTCACGGTGCCGCTGGCCGAGCTGCGGGCCGTGCACGAGGCGCCGTTCCGGAAGCTGTTCGGGCACTCGGTCGTGGATGCGTGATCGTAGACGCCTGACGTAGGAAGATACGCAAAGGACCCCTGCTGAGCAGGGGTCCTTTCGCTATAGCGTTCTGAAAGTTCTCGGCTCGTCATTCTCACCTGGGGAGGGTGCGCCTATGCGCGCGCAGAGATTGTCGGTCTTGGCTGTGGGAGCCTTGGCTGTTCTGGGGGCGGTGCCTTATACGGCGATGTCGGCTCAAGCCGCGACGGCCACATCGCCCGCGTCGGCCGAGTCCGCTGCAGCCGCGGAGCCCGCGACAGAACTGATTCTCGAAGGCCAGCCCTCGGATCCCGCCACTGCCGGGTACACCGGTGTCGTCTCCTCCGCGTCGGCGATCACCGCTCAGGGAATCCAGCATGCTGCGACGCCCTCGCTGGGTACCAACATCTACTTCACGGCGGACATGCCGCCGACGGTCAGCAGCCCGAACGGCCTCGCCTTCCGCGGTTGGCTGGTGTCCTCGCCCGGGGTCGACCTGGCCGCGGGCCAGACCTACACCTACAACGGCCATCCCAGCGATCCCTATGTGGAGATCAAGAACGGGGACCAGCCCGGCTGCGACAACACCGGCGGCAGCTTCACCATCCAGCAGCTCGTCTACGCCGGCGACGGCACGCTGACCCAGCTGGAAGCGGTCTTCACCCAGACGTGCGACGGCGCGTTGGCGTCCAGGGGCGTGATCCGCTACAACGCCACCGGCGCTTTGCCGCCCGGCGCGCCGACCGGGCAGCCCTTGCCCGCCGGGCAGGGCACCGTCGCGCCGCTGACGTTCCGGCGGGGGACGTCGATCGTCTCCGCGCCGGCCGGGGCCGTGGACGGGCCGCGCCTCGCGACCGTCTCCTCGGAATCCGAGGGCCGGACCGCGTGGAACCCGTTAGGGACGCGGCTGCTGTACAGCTCCGACCCGGGCTTGTCCACGGTGCGGCCGGACGGCAGCGGCGCCGCGCCGCTGACCGAGAAGCCCGGCGTGGGGACCAAGGACAGCGAGCCCGCGGTGAGCCGCGACGGTTCCTTCGTCGTGTTCGTGCAGGGCGACGGCGGCGCTGTGGCGAACCTGGTCTCGGAGAACACGGATGGGAGCACGGCCGGGCACGCTTACCGGTTCCCGACCGGCGCCGCCTGTCAGCAGGAGCACAGCCCGAGTTTCGGGGCCGACGGGTCGCTGATCTACGAGTGCGTCACAGGCGGTGCGCACTCGACGTACCGCCTCACCGGGAACGGTGCGAACCAGCTGATCCCGAACTCGTCACAGCCGGTGTTCTCGCCCGACGGCTCGAAGATCGCCTTCGTGCGGCCGGACGGCAGCGGCATCGCGCAGATCTTCACCGCGAACGCCGACGGCAGCGGGGTCGCCCAGGTGTCGCAGGACCCGAACGGCGCGGCGAAGCCGGCGTGGTCTCCGGACGGGAAGTACCTGGCGTACGCGAACGAGACGTTCCAGGAGATCCTCGAGATCCCGGCGGCCGGCGGCGCGCCGGTCGGCAGCGTCCCGAACGCCGACGACCCCGACTTCACGCCGCCGGTCGTCGACTCGCAGGTGGTCCGCGAGGGGGGCACCGACCGCATCGGCACCGCGGTCGCGGCCTCGCAGCTGAACTTCGCGGACCACGGCGTCGCCGACCGCGCGCGCTCGCAGGCCGGGGCGGTCGTGCTGGCGCGCAGCGACACGTTCGCCGACGCGCTCGGCGGCTCGGCGCTGGCCGTGCGCGCGAACGCGCCGCTGCTGATCACCGGTTCGGGGACGCTGAACCCGGCGGTGAAGGCGGAGATCGCGCGCGTGCTGGCGCCCGGCGGGAAGGTGTACCTGCTCGGCGGGACGCAGGCCCTGTCGCCGGCGGTGGCCTCGGCGCTGTCGCACTACACCGTGGTCCGGCTGGCCGGCGACACCCGCTACGGCACCGCGGTGGCCATCGCCAAGCAGATCAATCCGCGCCCGGGCATGGTGATGATCGCGACCGGTGCGCTCTTCCCCGACGCGCTGGCCGCCGGCGCGATCGGCGAGCCGGTCCTGCTCACCGACGGCGCGACCATGCCGAAGGAGACCTCGGACTACCTCAAGACGCTGAACCCCGACCCGAACGCGGCGGGCGGCACCGAGCTGGTCACCATCGGCGGCCCCGGCGACGCGGCCCTGGTCTCGGCCTACCTCGGCGGCAAGATGCCGACCTGGCCGTCGCGGATCTCACGCCGCAAGCTGACCGGCGCGGACCGCTACGCGACAGCCCTGATGGTCGCCGAGGACTTCTTCGCCGGCAACACCAACGTGGCGCTGTCCACCGGCTCCACCTGGCCCGACGCCCTGTCCGGCGGCGCCATGATCGGCCACCGCGGCGGCCCCCTGCTGCTCACGGCGCCCACCGGCATCAGCCCGGCGACGCTGTCCTACCTGAGCAGCCAGTCGGCGAGCCTGTACGACCTGTTCCTGATGGGCGGCACGGCGGCCCTGCCGAACACGATCGCCCAGCAGGCGGCCGGCGTGATCGGCCTGCCGGGCCACGTGCGCGTCGGCGGCGCGTTCGCCGCGGGCGTCGAGGGCGTCAAGACACCGGCCGGAGCCGGGACGGCGGACGCGGGCGCGAAGCCCGGTGCGAAGAGCGGTTCGGCGGCCGGTGCAGTGCCGCCGAACACGCACGGCGGCGAGACAGCGACCGTTTCGCGAGCTGGGTGACGCGCGGGTCTGACAGGTGATGGCGGGGCCGGTCCGGGATGCCGGGGCGGCCCCGTCTGGTTCGGCGGTATGTGGCGCTCGGGAGGGACACGAACCATGGCTATGTACGCCCTGCGGAAGCCGTTGAAGGCGGCGACCTATCAGTCCGCCGATTACGGGCTGGTACCGGATGCTCAGGTGAAGCTGGACCCCGCGCTCGCTGATCCGGTCCTCGACGCGGCGTTGGCAGCCTGCCGCATCAACGACTGGAAGCCGGCGAGGGAGGCGCTCACCGCCGCGGGCAAGGACTGGGACCGGCGCGGTGTCTACGTTCAGGCGTTCGGCGAGGTGGCCGCGGTCGCTCCGAAGTGGGTCGACTACTGGCGCACCGCCGAGCCGTCCTCGCCGGACGCCGCTGTCGTCTTTGCGCAGTCGCTGGTCGTGAAGGCTTGGAACGCGCGCGGGGGCCGGTACGCGTCGAGTACGACCCGCGACCAGTTCCAACGCTTCCACGAGATCCTGAAAACGGGCGCCGATGAGGCGATGAAGGCAGCGGACAAGGCGCCGGAGGATCCGACTCCGTGGATGACCATGGTCACGGCGGCCCGTGGTTTGCAGCTGTCGAACAGCGCCTTCGAGCGGGTCTGGCAGGAACTCCTCATTCGCGACTCCCTGAACCGGCGGGCTCACATCCAGGCGCTCCAGTACTGGCAGCCGAAGTGGTCCGGCTCGCGGGAACAGGCGAAGACCTTCGTCGAGGACACCGCCACGCGGGCTCCGCACTCGGCGGTGGCGTTCCAGCTCCGTCTCGGCGACCAGTTGGAGATCTGGCTGCCTCGGTCGCGGGCGGTCGCCCAGGCCAGATACTTCCGTCGGGGTTCGGGCCAGGAGGTGCTGCGCAAGGCGCTCGACGACTACTGGGACGGAACCGTGCCCACCGGCGGAGGGCAGGCGGCACTCGACGCGAACTGGCTCGCTTGGGCACTGACCCTGGCAAACCGCTGGGACGACGCGTGCACGGTCTGGCGCTCCCTCGGAGGGTGCCTGGCCAACGTCTCTCCATGGATCTACATGCCGAATCAGGCCCTGGCCTTCACCGGCTTGCGGCGTGAGGCGTTCGTCATGTCGTCCCAGAAGCCGGGCGCTTAGGGATCAGGCGTCCTCGTCCGCCCCGGCGGCCACGCGGACGTCCTTGACCGGGTCGTTGCGGAGCTTCTCCAGGAGCTCCGCAGCGGCCTTCTTGTTGAAGCCGTCGAGCGTGTAGGCGAGTGTTTCGCGGACTTCCGGATCCGGGTGGTCGGCCAGGTACGCGATGCGGAACACGTCGCCTTGGCCGCGTCCGCGCAGTTGGTCGAGGAGCGCCACGATCTCCGCGCCGTCCTGCGCGGTGCTGAGCTTCTCCAGGACTTCCTGGCGGGGCCGAATGTGGCTCGTGTCGTAGTACGAGGACTTGTCGCGGATGCGGGAGATCCGGTATTCGCCTCGGTCCAGGCAAGCGGGGCATGCGCAGGGCCGGTGTCCGTGGGCGTTCGGCCGGTACCGCCAGCCGATGGGGCGCGCGAGCGACTTGATGCGGCGAATCTCTTGGGGCGTGACGCCGCGCGGGAGGAAGACTTCGTATCCGCGCATGTCCTCAGGTGAGAGTGACAGGAAGCGCGCCACCGCCTGCGCCGCGGTGACCTGCTGCGGGACGTTGCCGTAGTAGCCGACCGTCACCGCGGTGTCGTCCGGTATCCGGAAGTGCACGGCCGCCAAGCGCGGTGACTTCCAGCGCTTGATCTCGCGTGACCACTGGTAGGTCAACGTATAGTCCGCCAACAGCGGGGTGCAGTAGAGGCCGGGGCGTGGATCGTCACTGCGCGAGCGGCTGACCGGTGACAGGCCGGCGCGGCGGATGCGTGCGGAGTTCTTCTCCGGCGTCAGATGTACGAACCAGGCCATAGTGCGTCCACGCTAAGGGCGCGGCACGCATCAGTCACCTGCATTGTTGTAGCGGTAGGGCTCGTATACGCCGAACCCGCCGTAGTACGGATACGGGATCACATGGTGCAGCGTCCCCTGCGGACACAGCTCGTAGCCCACATAGGAGTTGTGCGCGTAGTCGGCCCACCGGTCGAAGAGGATGACGTGCCCCGTGGCGACGTCCGTGTTCAGCAGGACATCCCCCGCGCGCAGATCCTCTTTGGCGATGCGGTGCGAGACCTGCGGCATGGTCGACGTGACCAGGGAATCGCGCAGTCCCCAACACATGGAGATGTAGCCGGAGCAGTCCGTGCGGTACCCCTCGTGCCATGCACCCTGGTTGTACGGCACGTGCTGCGCGACCCAGTGATCGGCCCGCGCGATGATCTGCCGACGAAGGCGGCTGAGGGTGCCCAGGGCGGTCTCGGAGAGATCCTGCGTGACGTCCGGATGCCAGTGACCTGAACCGTCCGGCACGGCGCCAGCCCCGACACCTGCGGCAGTGCCCGCGCCAACGCCAGCGCCCGTAGCCCAGGCTCCGGAGCCGGCGCTGCTGCCCGCCACCTCCGGCGACCCGGGAAACGACCCCCCATGCGCCAACCCGGCGATCCCCAGATGCCCGGGGGTCATCCCGGCGCCGAACACCGGGATCCCGGCGTCCGGGGAGCCGTGGCCGGCGGGCACCTGCGCCGGAGGGGGCACGATGGGCACTGCGGCGTGCACCGCCGCGTCGGCCTGCTCGTACGTCGTCTGGGTCTGCCGGATGCGGGCGGCGTCCTCGACCAGTTCCCGGACCAGCCGATCGGCCGCCGACTCCAGCGCGGCGAGCCCCGAGGACTCGGCCGCCAGCTGCGGGTCCGCCGTGGCCGCCTGGACGACGTGCCGCAGTGTGCTGCTGACGTCGGTCAGCTCGTGGGCGAACCCGTCCCAGGCGGCCGCCAGCCACTCGAACTCCGGTCCGAGCGCGTAGAAACTGGCGCCCGCCGCCGTGTCCGCGCTCATCGCCCTAACTCCGGTTCGTCGCCTCTGAGCCAGCCGCTGATCGAGCTCTCGCCGATCGAGCCCTCGCCGGTCAAGCCCCCGCCGGCCGGGCCTCCGCCGACCTGGCCCCCGTGCATCACCGGCCGCGCCGGGGCGGCAGCCGCGGCCGCCGCGGCGGCGTGCACCCGCTCCGCCGACGCCCGCAGCGCCACCGCCAGCTGCAGGCACTCCCGCGACCGCTCCGCGGCCCGCGTCCGGAACTGCTCCGCCGCCCGGCCGGACCAGCTCACCTGCGCCGTGGCCCGCACGATCGCGGCGGACAGCTGGTCCATCCGGTGCGCCTGGGCGTCGATCGCCCCGGCCAGCGCGGCACGCTCGGGGGCCGGGTCGGTGCCGGGGGCGGCGTCGGCGGGTGCGGGGGCGGAGGTCTGAGCGGTGATCACAGCGACAGCACGGTAGTCGCGAAACAGACAGATCACCGCACCTCGGATGCTGATTCACCGTAATGGATGAGTTTGTCGCGGCGGTCCGTGGCGAAGGAAACTCGGATGTCCCAGCAAGTCCTCCGCGTGCCAAAGCACCCGAATTGGCCCTCTGAAAGATCTCAGGCCTCCGCTATATTCCGCGACATGCCGAAGACCCGTCGCCCCGCCCCCGAGAAGGTCCGCCAAGCCCTGGTGAACCAGTGGCAGGCGCACATCGCCTACGCCGCACGCCTGACGCCCGAACAACTCGCCGCGCCCTCGAAGCTGACCGGCTGGGACGTGAACATGCTGGTCGGACACGTCGCATTCACCGTGAACACGGTCGTGGCACGCGCCGCCGAGCCGGTCGCCGGGGCGCAGGCCGAGGTCTACGACTGGATGACCGCGACGCCCACGGCCAGCGGCGTCGTCGACAGCGGGACCCGGCAGCTGGTCGAGGACGGCGTCGTGCTGGCCGACGAGGTGGCCGAGGCCGAGAAGATCATGCAGCGCTACGGCGACGAGGACCTGATCGCCATGCGCTTCGGCCCGATGCGCTTCGACGACTTCCTGGTCTCGCGCATCGTCGAGGCCACGGTGCACGCCGACGATCTGGAGCGCTCCACCGGCGTGGAGTTCCCGCAGGACCGGGAGGCGCTGGCGATCACCGTCCGCCAGCTGGCCGACGCCATGGCGGCCAAGGTGCCGGGCAATTCCGTGGAGCTGCGGGTGCCGCCCTTCGCCGCGGTGCAGTGTGTCCCCGGCCCGCGCCACACCCGCGGGACCCCGCCGAACGTCGTCGAGATGGCGCCGCGGACCTGGATCCGGCTCGCGGCCGGCCGGATGACCTGGGCCGAGGCGCGGGCCGAGGCTCTGGTGTCGGCGTCCGGCCAGCGCGCGGACCTGAACGAGTTCCTGCCTTTGATGGGGTGAGGCCGTAGGTGGGGATGCGAAGGGGTTCACCCCCGTGTCGATCGTCACATCTGCAGATCGGCCGGTGTATCAGCCGGAAGGATCATCACAGTCCGTGGCTTAGACTCAAGGGGTGATCCACCCTTCCGGCTTCCGCCCCGGCGATGGCAGACTCACCCACGAACTCGACCCCCAGGACACCGGCCCGCAGGACGCCTGCGGAGTCTTCGGCGTCTGGGCCCCCGGCGAAGAGGTCGCGAAGCTCGCGTACTTCGGCCTGTACGCGCTGCAGCACCGCGGCCAGGAATCCGCCGGCATCGCCGTCTCGAACGGCAAGCAGATCCTGGTCTACAAGGACATGGGCCTGGTCTCCCAGGTCTTCGACGAGGCCACCCTGCAGTCCCTGCAGGGCTACCTGGCCATCGGCCACGCCCGTTACTCCACCACCGGCTCCTCGGTGTGGGAGAACGCACAGCCGACCTTCCGCGCCACCGCGCACGGCGCCGTCGCGCTGGGCCACAACGGCAACCTGACCAACACCGGGGAGCTGGCCCGGCTGGCCGCCGAGCGGCGGACCAAGTCCGGCACCACCGACAAGCACGCCATGACCTCGGACACCGGGCTCATGACCGAGCTGCTGGCCTCCTACTCCGACCGCTCCCTGGAGGACGCGGCCGCCGAGGTGCTGCCGCAGCTGCGCGGGGCCTTCTCCCTGGTCTTCATGGACGAGACCACGCTGTACGCGGCGCGCGACCCGCAGGGCGTGCGGCCGCTGATGCTCGGCCGCCTGGACCGGGGCTGGGTGGTGGCCTCGGAGCAGGCCGCGCTGGACACCGTCGGCGCGAGCTTCATCCGCGAGATCGAGCCCGGCGAGCTGATCGCGGTCGACGAGAACGGCCTGCGCTCGCAGCGGTTCGCCGAGCCGCGGCCCAAGGGCTGCGTCTTCGAGTACGTCTACCTGGCCCGTCCGGACGCCACGATCTCCGGACGCAACGTGCACGCCGCGCGCGTGGAGATGGGCCGCACCCTGGCCCGCGAGGCGCCGGTCGAGGCCGACCTGGTCATCGCCACGCCGGAGTCCGGCACCCCGGCCGCGATCGGCTTCGCCGAGGAGTCCGGCATCCCCTTCGGACAGGGCTTCGTCAAGAACGCCTACGTCGGCCGCACCTTCATCCAGCCCAGCCAGACCCTGCGCCAGCTCGGCGTGCGGCTCAAGCTCAACGCGCTGCGCGAGGTCATCGAGGGCAAGCGCCTGGTCGTGGTGGACGACTCGATCGTGCGCGGCAACACTCAGCGGGCGGTGCTGAAGATGCTGCGCGAGGCCGGCGCGATCGAGGTCCACCTGCGGATCTCCTCCCCGCCGGTGAAGTGGCCGTGTTTCTACGGCATCGACTTCGCCACCCGCGCGGAGCTGATCGCCAACGGCCTGAACACCGACGAGATCGCCAAGTCGATAGGCGCGGACTCGCTGGCGTACATCACCCTCGACGGCATGACCAAGGCCACGCACCAGCCGGCCGACCGGCTGTGCCGCGCGTGCTTCGACGGTGCGTACCCGATCGAGCTGCCGGAGGAGGAGCTGCTGGGCAAGCACCTCCTGGAGATCGCGGTCGACCCGCTGGCCCGCACCGACGCCCTGTCGCGGCCGTAGCCCGGCCGCAGCCCGACGCCGACGCCGAGCCGATTCCCGGGCTGGGCCGACTGAAGAGCTGAGGAAATTTCCCATGTCTGAAGCCACCGGCCCCGCCGGAGCCACCTACGCCGCGGCCGGCGTCGACATCGAGGCCGGGGACCGTGCGGTCGAGCTGATGAAGGAGTGGGTCGCCAAGACCCGCCGGCCGGAAGTCCTCGGCGGCATCGGCGGCTTCGCGGGCCTGTTCGACGCCTCGGCGCTGAAGGCGTACGCCCGGCCGCTGCTGGCCACCTCCACCGACGGCGTGGGCACCAAGGTCGCGATCGCGCAGCGGATGGACAAGCACGACTCCATCGGCCGCGACCTGGTCGGCATGGTCGTGGACGACCTGGTGGTCTGCGGCGCCGAGCCGCTGTTCATGACCGACTACATCGCCACCGGCAAGGTCGTGCCCGAGGTGATCGCCGGGATCGTCAAGGGCATCGCCGAGGGCTGCGTCCTGGCCGGCTGCGCGCTGGTCGGCGGCGAGACCGCGGAGCACCCGGGCCTGCTCAAGCCGGGTGAGTACGACGTGGCCGGGGCCGGGACGGGCGTCGTCGAGGCCGACCGGGTGCTCGGCGCCGAGCGGGTCCGCGAGGGCGACGTGCTGGTCGCGATGGCGTCCTCCGGCGCGCACTCCAACGGGTACTCGCTGCTGCGGCACGTGTTCTTCGAGGTGGCCGGCTGGGAGCTGGACCGGGAGGTGCCGGAGTTCGGCCGCACGCTCGGTGAGGAGCTGCTGGAGCCGACCCGGATCTACTCGCTGGACTGCCTGGAGCTGATCAGGGCGGCCGAGGTGCACGCGTTCTCGCACATCACCGGCGGCGGCGTGGCGGCGAACATCGCGCGGATCATCCCGGCGGGCATGGAGGCCCGGCTGGACCGCGCCACCTGGACCCCGCCGGCGGTGTTCGGCACGGTCGGCCGGCTCGGCGGCGTCGAGACGCTGGAGCTGGAGAAGACGCTGAACATGGGCGTCGGCATGGTCGCGGTGCTGCCGCCGGACTCGGTGGACCCGGCGCTGGCGCTGCTGGCCGGGCGCGGGCTGCCGAGCTGGGTCTGCGGCGAGGTCGTGCGCGGCGAGGGAGCGACCACTGTCGGCGGCGCCAAGGGCGGCGACGGCGCGGCGTCCCTGCACGGCGACTACGCCGCGTAGTAGCCCGGCGGTTTTCCGGAAAGCCTTCAAGGGCGCCTCGGCAGGATCATGCCGGGGCGCTTCATTTGTCCCGCGAGCACCACACGCACCACGCGTGTGCCCCCGCTTCGGGCGTGACGAAGGCCCGTCCCAGGGGGACGGGCCTACTCAACCGGTGCTCTTCAGGCCCGGTCCAGCCTCAACCGCGGCGGTGGTGACTGCGGACAGAGCCGCCGTCGTCCTCGCTGTCGTAGTCGTCGTCGTCATCGTCGTCGGCGTACTTCGCGTACAACTCGTCGTCGTCCGCGTCGTCGTCGTGCTGCGACGGTGCCTCGGCGGAATGCCCGTTCGCGTGTACCCCGTCTTGCTGCAGCTCACGCTGGAGCTGCGTCAGATCGGTGCGCACATCGCGATACTTCAGGTCTCGGGCGACCCGCGTCTGCTTGGCCTTGGCCCGGCCGCGCCCCATTGGCTCGACCCCCTCAACGATCGGGGCTGGTCTGCCCCTGCTCCGGTCATACGGTCAGTCGTGAGAACTCACGGTACCTGTTTCCCCAACCGATCGGTACGAGCCATACGGCTGATCGGCACGAACAGGCATAGCCGACCGCGTTACTCGGGTGTCACAGGCACGACCCCACGATAGCGCTTATACCCGCATCGATGCCACGCGCCACCGGGGGTATCTGACGAGGCGTCCTGTCGGAGGGCCTACGGGAGGTATACGCCCCGCAGTCGGCCGACGTCGCGCATGCGCCGCTCGGCGAGCCTGTCGGCGGCCACCGACGGCGGCACGCCCTCCTCCGACGCCAGGGAGTAGATGCGCATCGTCGTCTCGAAAATGCCCGAGGCGCGGCGCTTGGCCCGCTCGAAGTCGAAACCGTTGATCTCATCCGCGACTTGGATCACACCGCCGGAGTTCACCAGGTAGTCGGGGGCGTACAGGATGCCGCGCGCCTCCAGCTGCTTCTCCACGCCGGCGTGGGCGAGCTGGTTGTTCGCGGCGCCGCAGACGATCTTCGCGGTGAGCGTGGCGACCGAGGCGTCGTCCAGCGCGCCGCCGAGGGCGCACGGGGCGTAGACGTCTATGTCGGCCGCGATCAGCTCCTCGGTGGTGGAGACCAGCTCGACCTGCGCGTAGTTGTCGCGCAGCCACTGGATCGCGCCCTCGTAGGGGTCCGTGGCCACGATCGAGGCGCCGTCGTCGATGAGGTGCCCGACCAGGTAGCGGCCCACCTTGCCGACCCCGGAGATGCCGACGCGCTTGCCGGCCAGCGAGGGCGAGCCCCACAGGTGCTCGGCGGAGGCGCGCATGCCCTGGAAGACGCCGTAGGCGGTGAGCACGGAGGAGTCGCCGGCGCCGCCGGACTCCACGGAGCGGCCGGTGACGAACTCCGACTCGCGGGCGACGACGTCCATGTCCTGCACGTAGGTGCCGACGTCGCACGCGGTGTAGTAGCGGCCGTTGAGGGACTGCACGAAGCGGCCGTAGGCGCGCAGCAGCGCTTCGGACTTGATCTCGTTCGGGTCGCCGATGATGACGGCCTTGCCGCCGCCGAGGTCCAGACCGGCGAGGGCGTTCTTGTACGACATGCCGCGCGACAGCCGCAGGACGTCCTTCAGCGCGTCCTGCTCGGTGGCGTAGGGGAAGAAGCGAGTACCGCCGAGACCCGGGCCGAGCAGCGTGTTGTGGACCGCGATGATGGCCTTCAGGCCGGTCTCCTCGTCGCGGCAGTACACGACTTGCTCGTGGTCGTTGGCGAATACCTCGCTGACGTCGTTGTCAGGCTTGTCAGACACTGCGTTGCTCCTGTTGGTGACTGGTGGTCGGGGAGGCTTGCTGTGGTAGAGACCTCCCGCCTCACGGGCCGCGCGGGGATCGCCCGCTCTGAACCCCGGAGGATGGAGGCAGTATGGAGGAAGCCTATTGGGGCCGTCCGGCGAACGAGTGCCAGGGGCGTGGGTGGCGCGGGGTGTGGCCGGGATCCGCGCGCTGTGTCTAGTGGTCTGTCTAGTGCTCGGTCTGCCCGGCTGCCCGGTCTGCTCGGCCGCCGCCGTCCGCCCCGTGCGTGACGCGCCGGAGCGCTATAGGTGAGAGCATCACTACGTGCGCGCATCCCCCGGCGGCGCGATTCCGGCGCCCTACATGGCCTACCTGCGGGTGTACGAACCGCTGGCCGCGTTCCCGGCTGCCGAGCGCGCTGAGTGGGAGGCCTGGCTGCGGCGGAACCCGGAGCCGAAGACGCTCGCGGAGGAGCAGAGCGCCTCACTGCGCGGCCTGGTGGCTGTTCCCCCTATCGCGGTCCCGGAGAACGAGGCGCGGACCGCGTACGTGCTGTCCGACGGCGAGACGGCGCTGCTGTGCCCCTGGCAGTCGCGGCTGCGGTCGTGGCTGGCGCTGACCGAACTGCGCGCCGTGCACGGCGACGGCGGCGTCCGGCTGTTCTGGCCGCAGGGCGTGCTCGAGCGCGCCGACAGCGAGTACGAGCGGTGGTGGGCCGAGGACCCCGAGGCGCTGCCGCACATCCTCACCGCGTCCTGGCAGGTGCCGATCCGCTGGCTCGTCCTGTTCGGCCTGGAGGACGCGGTGCCGGGAGACGCGGTGCCCGGCGAGGGGGAGGAGAAGGTCGCCGCGGTGACGCTCCAGTTCCGCACCGCGATGAGCCAGGCCCGCAAGCGGTGTGCCAGGGCGCTGCGAGTCCTCAAGCGCTCCCTCGGGGCGGGACCGCTCGTGGAGGCCGTGGAGACGCTGGGGATGTGGCTGGAGGAGTTCCACCCCCTCTCCGTCGTCGAACTCGACTACGGGGGCCTGATGGGGCTGCTCGTGGCGCAGGGCGCGTTGGGCGCCGAGGAGCGGGTAGACGGAATCGTCCTGGACTGTTCCGTTCGCTATGTGGCAGACGGTCTCGCTGCCCTGGCTCAGGGTGACGATACGGGGGTTACCGCTGCGTATCTGCGCTATCGCGCTAAGTGGGACGCCGTGCGGGTGCTCGCGCGGGCCAACTAGTGCGGTTCTGTGCGGAGATGATCAGAGGTCTTCCGCGACGCCCGTACTCCGTGTGAAGATCATCCCACTGACGGTTTCCCGACTCGGATCCGGCGGGCCATTTCGGGCATGGCGGGTGAAGCAACCAGCTGATGCCGTCCTCGATCGACACAGCGTTACAGGGGGGAAGCTGTCCGTATATCGGCCCCTAAGTCCGCGGTCGGCCGGTGCGGGTTTTGTGTATCGATTTCATAGATATCGCCCACGGCCCCGGTTGGATGGTGTACTTGTACTGTGAACGACAAGCCGTTCGTCCTATAACCGACACGGCCGCACGGTCTTCCCGGGACCGGGCAAGCGAGGCTATCGGGGAGGGTCCACGAGAAATCGGGCGCGCTGGGTGCCCGTTTCCGTCAGGAGGAGTCCATATGACCGCACGTACGCCGGACGCTGAGCCTCTGCTCACGCCCGCCGAGGTCGCCACGATGTTCCGCGTCGACCCCAAGACGGTCACGCGCTGGGCCAAGGCCGGCAAGCTGACCTCGATCCGCACTCTGGGGGGTCACCGCCGCTACCGCGAGCAGGAGGTGCGCGCTCTGCTGAACGGCATTCCGCCGCAGCGTGAGGGCTGACCCGCCCAGGGGATCTCGTCGTAGTGCCCAACGGGGGACGTACAGGCGACGCTCCAAGGGACGGGCCCCTTGGAGCGTTTCGCATAAGTAGCCCTCGGCTTTGCCACCACCTCGGGTCACGACCCACCAGGCGCCCCCGCCCCGAACTCCCGCTGGCGCCCACGTGGGAGAACAACGCAACGCCCGCCACCTGGCGATGTCCCAGGAGGCGGGCGTTGGCGCGCAGGCGTCAGGGAGAGGCACTGGAACGCCAGGGCGCCATGGGAGAAGACCGGGGGCGGCACGGAAAGCCAAGCCAAGGGCCGCACCCGAAAGCGAGGAGCGGCACCGGAAAACCGGGTGCCGGTCCCCCCTCCCGGGAGAGGACCGGCACCCGGGCTTCGAGGCGGGCCGAGGTGGGGGTCAGCCGGTGAAGGCCTCGAAGGTGTGCGAGAAGTCGTACGCGTTCTGCTGGATCGAGGAGCAGGTGGGGGAAGCCCACGACGACGGCTGCGCACACGCCTGGTCCCGCGTCAGAGACCACATGGCCAGCCGGCCGATGTGGTGCTGCGCGGCGAACTGTTCGACGGTCTTGGCGTCGGAGACCTGGAACACCTCGTCGGAGGTGTCGTTGACGCCGATCATCGGGGTGATGCCGACCATGGCCCACAGCTGGGCGTCGGCGGCGGTCGGGTAGACGGTCTTGAGCTGGTCGTGCACCGACTGCGCGGACTGGTCGGCGTACTGGCCCATCTTCCCGGAGGGGCTCGGGGCGGCCCAGTCGCCGAAGTCCATCGCCATGATGTTGACCACGGAGACCTTCAGGTTGTTCTTGGCGGCCGCCGTGACGATGTTCACACCGTCCTGGGTCAGGCCCGAGGGCAGGACCGGCAGGGTCAGCGACACGTCCAGGGTCCTGCCCGCGGCGGCGTAGTCGGACTGCAGCTGCGCCAGCGCCTGGAACCGGCGGGTGACCGAGGCCTGATCGGTGGTGGCCGCGCCCTCGATGTCGAAGTCGACGTGGGTCAGGCCGTAGCCGTCGATCACCGACTTGTAGGCGGCCTTCAGGCTCGGCACGTCGGTGCAGGCCTGCGCCAGCTCGGTGCCGTTGGCGCCGCCGAAGGAGGCGATGGCGTCGCCGCCCTTGGCGCGCAGGTCGGCGATCCCGGCCTTCAGCGCGGAGGCGAAGGTCGAGTCGGCCGCGCCGTTCCACACCGGGGTGCAGCCGCCGCCTGCGAGCATGAACGCCGCGGTGACGTACTTCGTGCCGGCCGCCGCCGCGATCGCGCCGAGGTCCTGGCGCTGGCTGGTGTCGACGTAGGGCGCGAAGGCGTAGGAGCCGCCGGAGGGCGGCGGGGCCGGCACCGACGACGGAGCCGACGTCGGCGCGCTGCTCGGGGCCGAGGAGGGAGCGCTGCTGGGTGCGCTCGACGGCGCGCCGGTGGGGGCGCCGCTGGAGCTCGGGGCCGAGCTGGGTCCGCTGCTGGGTGCGGACGTCGGACCGCCGCCGGATGCCCCGCCGGTGCAGGAGGCGCCGTTGACCAGACAGTTCAGCGGCGAGCCGGAGCCGGAGGAGGCGTCCACCACGAAGCCGAACGTGGCGCTGGTCCCGGTGGCAATGTCCCCGGCCCACGACGGGTTGGTGACCGTGATGTGCTGCCCGGCGGCGGTCATCGTGCCGTTCCACAGGGAGCTGATGCGCTCCCCGGCCGGCAGGTCGAAGGAGACGGTCCAGCCGTGCACGGTCTGGCCGGTCCCGTTGGCGATCGTGTACTGCCCCTGGAAGCCCGTACCCCAGTCGGTCGTCTTCGTGAACGAGGCGGTGACCGTCCCGCTGCTGCTTCCGGCGGCGCCGGCCGTGAAGGCGGCGACGGTTCCGGAGCCGACGACGGCGGCGGTGGCCAACGAGATCCCGATGACGCGGGCGCGCTTCGACAGTCCCATGATCGCGCGGTGTCTCCTTGCGGGTGTGCGAGTAGGTGGTGGCATAGCGAGCCAACCGCAAGGGAGTTCGGGTGTGGAAGGTGGTTAAGACGATCCGGCACGGATCTTGACCGGGTCTTGGCGTTCGCACGGGTGTTCTTGGGGTCTCCTTTACTTAGGGAGCAAGGCTTCGACGCCGGTTCCTCCGTGAGCAACGCCTTCGGGCCCTGAGAAGACCTTCAGCAACGTGTAGAAGGCGGGCAGGATGACCACCATCCCGAACGCCATCGCGATCAGCAGCGCGTGCAGGTTCGCCGAACCCGCCGCCGAGCCCCGAGCCGTCGCCGCCCCCACGGCCAGATCCGGGTACTGAGCCGCCGCCCAGCCGAGCAGCACGCCGATCACCGCGGTCGCGGCCGTCGCGCGGGCCAGGACGTAGTGCCGCTTCCAGATGACCGCCAGCGAGCCGAAGCCGCAGACGACCGCCACCGCCACGAACGGGATCGACCGCTCCGTGAAGCGGTGCGCGACCGTCGGCGCGTCCTGATACAGCAGCGGCAACAGCGCCAGGCTGACCGCGCCGGCCAGCGCCGCCGCGCCGAGCGCCTTGCGCCGCAACGCCGGGACCAGGTCCTCGGTCTCCGGATTCGAACCGGCGTCGTGGCAGAGGTAGACGGCGGCCAGGAACGCGGTCACGACGACGGCGAAGACTCCGGCCACGAGCGTGAACGGCGACTCGAACGGCGTCATCGGGCCGGAGGCCGGGGTGATCTTCCCGGTGGCCAGCGCGGCGCCGCTGACCCCGAGCATGAACGGGGTGATCGACGAGGCCACCGCGAAGATCCGGCTCCACAGGCTGTCCGGCCCGGCGGCGCCCTCGCCGTAAGCGCGGTAGACGTAGGCCGCCCCGCGCAGCACGATCCCGGCCAGCGCCAACGCCAACGGCAGCTCCAAGCCGCGCGCGATGATGCCGAAGGCGGTGGGGAAGCCGCTGAAGGTCGCGACGATCACGAAGATCAGCCAGACGTGGTTGGCCTCCCAGACCGGCCCGAGCGCGTGCGCGATGAGCTTGCGTTCGCGGTCGGCGTGGCGGCCCCGGGCCAGCAGGTCCCAGACCCCGGCGCCGAAGTCGGCGCCGGCCAGCAGCGCGTAGGCGGCCAGGGCGCAGACGATCACGCCCAGCAGGAGATTGACGGCGCTCAACGGGTGGCTCCTTCCAGGTCGGGCTGGTCGGCAGAGCTCTGGTCTGTGGAGTTCCGGCCTGTGAAGTCCCGGCCTGGGGAGTCCTGGTCTTCGTCCCCCGGGCTCTGCGGCGCGCGGTCGGGAGACTCAGGGTCCTTCGGATCCGGGATCCCGACCCCCTCGGCGAGCTCCGGCGGTGCGCCGGTCGCCAGCCGGCGCAGGATCAGCACCAGCGCCGTGGCCAGCCCGAGGTAGACGGCGATCGTGGCGATCAGCGACCAGCCGATGCCCCCGCTGGTGGTCGCCGCCTCGCGCACGGTCATCCGGCCGTAGACGATCCACGGCTGGCGCCCGGCCTCGGTGACCTCCCAGCCGGCCAGCATCGCGGCCATCGCGGCCGGGCCGGTGAGCGCGCCGGCCAGCAGCCAGGGCCGGGTCAGCGGGATCAGGGGACGGACACCCTTGCGGCGCCGCCAGAAGGCGACCACGGTGAGCAGCGCCGCGAGGCCCAGGATCGCCATGCCGCCGGCCACCATCGTGTCGAAGGCCAGGTGCACCACCGGCGTCGCGGGCTGCTGGCGGGCCGGCAGGATGTCCAGGCCGCGGATGGTCTTGTCGGTGCGGAACCCGGTCAGCAGCGACAGGCCGTCGGGGATCTCGATGCCGAAACGGGTCTTGCCGGTGCCCGGGTCGTAGATCCCGCCGAGGGTCAGCGGCGCGTGGCTCTGCGTGTGGGTCAGCGCCTCCATCGCGGCGAGCTTGGCCGGCTGGTACTTCTCCACCACGCGCGCGGCCAGGTCGCCGATCACCAGCTGGAGCGGGGCCGCGGCGAGCACGGTGACCAGGCCGACCTTGAAGCCGCGGCGGTGGTAGGCGTCGCGCCGGCCGCGCAGCATCCCGACCGCGTAGACCGCGGCGACCACCCCGCCGGTGCACATGATCGCGGCGAGCAGCATGTGCAGCGACTCCGGCAGCGCGCCGGGGCCGGTGAGCGGCGCCAGCGGCTCGGCGGAGACCACCTTGCCGTTGACCTCCTTCACGCCGGTCGGGACCTGCATCCAGGAGTTGGCGGTCACGATGAACAGCGTCGAGAGCGTGCCGGAGATCGCGATCGGCCACAGCGTGAGCCAGTGCGCCCGCGGCGACAGGCGCTTCCAGCCGTACAGATACAGGCCGACGAAGATCGCCTCGGCGAAGAACGCGAAGGCCTCCAGCGTGAAGGGCAGCCCGAGCACCCCGCCGTAGCGCGCCATGAACGCCGGCCACAGCAGCCCGAACTCGAAGGACAGGACGGTCCCGGACACCGCGCCGATGGCGAACAGCACGGCCATCACCCGAGCCCACTTGCGGGTCAGGGCCAGCCACGCCGGGTCGCGGGTCTTCAGCCAGCGGCCCTCGGTGAACAGCAGCAGCCAGGGCAGCCCGACCCCGAAGACCGCGAACACGATGTGGAAGGCGAGCGAGAACCCGGTCTCGACCCGGGCGTCGGTGAGTGTGCTGCCAAGCATGGGCGGCTCCATACATTTCTACGGCGCGTAGAAGTTCTACCGGTTGTAGAGTAACCCTCATGGCGAACGAGCGCGCGGGCGGCCCCCCGAGGCTGGGCGAACTGGAGCGCGCGGTGATGGACGTCCTGTGGAACGCCCCCGACGGATGCACCGCGCAAGAGATCGTGGAACGCCTGGCGGCGCGCGACGGCACCGCGGAGCTGGCCACCACGACGGTGCTGACGGTCCTGGACCGGTTGCGGCGCAAGGACTTCGTGGAGCGCGAGCGGGTCGGCCGAGCGCACCGGTACCGGGCTGCGCGCACGCGCGACGATGTGATCGCCGCCTCGATGCTCGCGGTCCTGGAGACGACGGACGACCGGCGTTCGGCGCTGGTGCGGTTCGCCGGAGCGGTGTCGGCCGAGGAGGCCGCGCTGCTGCGCGAAGCGCTGGCGGGGCTCGAGGAGTAGGCGCGCCGCCCGACTGTGGCTGATCACCCGACCGTCGCTGATCGCCCAACTGTGGCCGACTGCACTACGGAGGGCGCGACATGCTCCGGAGCAGGTCTGGGAAGCTGGTGGTGATGAGCATTTCGCCGATCGCCGCGGGTCTTCCGGCTGCTGTCACCCGGGCGGCCGGCCATGCTCGCTGACGCCTGGCCCCTGGCTGTCTTGGCGATCCTGCTCGCCTGGCCGGTGCCGATCCTCTTGGCGCGTGCGGCGTGGCCGCGGCGCCACGCCCGGGCTGCGATCGCGTTGTGGCAGGCGGTCGGTGTCGCCGGCGGCCTGTCGCTGATCGGAGCGCCGTTGGCGGTCGGCGTCGCGCCGCTCGACGGACATCTGCGCACCGGCCTGGCCGAGCTGTGGCGGGACGCGTTCCACCTGCGCGTGCCCACTGCGCTGGGACTGCTCCAGGAGGCCGCGTTGGCGCTCGCGGCCGTGCTGACGGTCCGGCTGGCCGGCGTGACGTTGCTCTCAGCGTGGCGCATCGAGCGGGACCTGCGCCGCCAGCGGGACGCCGTCGACCTCGCCGCCGAGCACGCCGATCGGCAGTTGCGCGTTCTCGAACACACCGCGCCCGCCGCCTACTGCCTTCCCGGCACGCGGCCCCGCATCGTCATCACCGAGGGCACCATCGCGGCCCTGGCCCCCGACGAGCTCGAAGCGGTCCTCGCCCACGAGCGCGCCCACGCGCGCTGGCGCCACGAACTGGTGATCCAGCCCTTCGTCGCCTGGGAGTCCGCGCTGCCGCTGCCCCCGGCCCACCGCGCCACGGCCGCCGTCACCGGCCTCGTCGAGATGCTCGCCGACGACCACGCCGCCCGCGGCGCCGGACGCCCCGCCCTGGCCCGGGCCCTGGTCGCCATCGGCGGCACCGCCGGCCCGGTACCGAATCAGCGCACGGACAACGGCCCCGGCGCCGCCCGCGCCACCCCGACCCTGGACCGGGTCCAGCGCCTGGTCCGCCCCGCGACGCCCACCGTCAAGGAGCGCCTCATCGGCCCGGCGGCGTGGCTCGCCGCCGTGCTGCTCGTCGCCGGGCCGACGTGGTACGTGCTGCGGTGAGCCGGGGCGGCCGGCCCTATCCCCCGAAGAAGGCCGTCGCCGCCGAGGCCAGCAGGAACGGATCGTCCGCCCCGCCGAGCTCGCGCGCCGAGTGCATCGACAGGGACGTGATCCCCACGTCGAAGGTCGTCACGCCGAGCTTCGCCGCCGTGATCGGGCCGATCGTGGTGCCGCAGGGCATCGAGTTCTTGCCCACGAAGTACTGCGTCGGGATCCCCGCGCGCTCGCAGACGTCCGTCCAGATCGCGCGGCCGAGGCCGTCGGTGGCGTAGCGCTGGTTCACGTTCACCTTCAGGGCCGGGCCGCCGTTGAGCCGGGGCCGGTGGCCGGGCTCGTGGCGCTCGGGGTAGTTGGGGTGGACCGCGTGGCTCATGTCGCTGGACATGACCACGGTCGCGGCCAGGGCCCGCGCGTAGTCGTCCGCGCCGCCGCCGAGCTGCGCCTGGGTCACGCGGCCGAGCACGTTCCCGAGCAGCGGGCCGCCCGCGCCGGTGTCCGACTCGCTGCCGGTCTCCTCGTGGTCGAACGCGGCCAGGACCGGGATCGCCGACAGCGGGCCGCCGCCCCCGGCGGCCGCCGCGATCAGGGCCCGCACCCCGGCGTGCACCGAGACCAGGTTGTCCATGCGCGGGGCGGCGATCATCTCCCGGTCGCGGCCCAGATAGGTCGGCGGGGTGACGTCGTGCAGCATCAGGTCGAAGCCCAGGACGTCGCAGGCCGAGACCCCGGCCTCCTTGGCCGCGAACTCGATCAGCGCGCCGTCCTCCACCGGCCCCAGGCCCCACGCCGGGGTCAGGTGCTGCTGCTTGTCCAGCAGCAGCCCGCTGTCGTTCACGCCGCGGTCCAGGTGGACCGCCAGCTGCGGCACCCGCATCAGCGCGCGGTCGACGTGCACCAGCGCGGCGTCGCCCCCGCGCAGCACCAGCCGGCCGGCCAGGCCGAGGTCGCGGTCCAGCCACGAGTTCAGCAGCGGCCCGCCGTACAGCTCGACGCCGACCTGCCGGAAGCCCGCCGAGCCGGTGTCGGGCAGCGGCTTGACCCGCAGGTTGGGGGAGTCGGTGTGGGCGCCGACGATCCGGAACCCGGAATGCGCGGCCGCGTTCTCCGGCAGGTACCAGGCGATGATCGCCGCGCCGCGGATCGCGTAGAACCCGCCGCCGGTGGCCCGCTCCCAGCCGGCGGACTGCCGGAGCTGGCGGAATCCGGCGGCTTCCAGCAGCGCGGCCGCGTTCGTGACCGCGTGGTACGGGGTCGGCGAGGCGGCGAGGAAGGCAAGGAGGTCGTCCGTGTGACCGCGATCGAATATCGGCATGGTTCCGAGCATAGGAGAAGGGCGCCCGCTCCTCACTCATGGTGACGGCGGACGCCCTCCAACGGGGGTCACCGGCCGGCGCCGGCTCCGACCATCTCGTCGTCCAGGTCGCCGACCCGCGGCGCGCCGCCGTCGCCGGGTCCGGAGACCACCGCCTTGTGGCCGGGCCACCAGGCCTTGGCCCCCATCAGCGCGGTGAAGGCGGGCACCAGGAACATCGACATGATGAACGCCGCGATGCTGATGCCGATCGACACCGCGAACCCGATCTGCTGCATCATCGCCAGCCCGCCGAGCATCAGCGAGGCGAAGGTGCCGGCCAGGATCAGGCCGGCCGAGGCCACCGACGGCCCGGCGTGCTCGACGGCCAGCGCCGCCGCCTGCCGCGGCTCGTTGCCCTCGCGGGCCTCCTCGCGGAGCCGGGAGATCATCAGGATGTTGTAGTCGGTGCCGATCGCCACCACGAACAGGTAGACCATGACCGGCAGCATGAACATCATGCCGGGCTTGCCCTGGATGTTCTGGAACACCAGCACCGAGGCGCCCAGGGTCCCGGCGTAGCCCAGGCCCACGGCCACCATGAGGTACAGCGGCGCGACCAGGGCCCGCAGTTGCAGCGCCAGCACCAGGAAGATCAGCAGCCCGGCGACCGGCAGGATCAGCGCCAGGTCGGAGTCGTTCGCCGCCTGGATGTCGGCCAGGGCCGCGGTCCCGCCGCCGACCAAAGCCTTGGTCCCGGCCGGGGCGGTGCTGTGCGCGACGTCCTTGAGGGGGCCGTTGACCGCGTGCATGGCCGTGGCGCCGAACGGCGAGTCCTTGGTCAGCACCTGGATGTGCGCCGCGGTGCCGGCCTTGTTGTACTCCACGGTGTCGCCCTTGGCGCCGGCCGGGGAGCCCGGCTTGACCGGGAAGGGCATCAGGCCGCCCAGCTCCGGCGAGGCCGAGCCGAGTCCGTTGGCGTAGGCCTGGACCTGCGCCTGGTTCAGCGGCTTGCCGTCGGCAGAGGTGACGATCACGTCGGTCGCGGCCGTGGCGCCCTGGGCGAACCCGGCCTTCTGCATGTCCTTGACCGCGATCGTGGACTCCACGCCCGCCGGCATCTGCGACTGCTGGTCGTAGTCGGCCTTGAAGCCGAGCGCGCCGACCGCCAGGCCCGCCATGATGACGAAGGAGACGGCGGCCACCGCGGCCGGCCGCTTGCCGACCAGGCTGCCCGCCTTGCGCGCCGGGCCCGCGGTGGGGATGCGGCGCCACTTCTTGCCGGGCCAGAAGATCTTCGTGCCCAGCTTCACCATCAGCGCCGGCACCAGGGTCAGGCCGGCCAGCAGCATCACGCCGACGGCGATGGCCAGCGCCGGGCCCAGCGAGGTGAAGGCCTTGAACGTGGCCAGCCCCAGGGCGCAGAAGGCGATGATGACGGCCGCCGCGGCCGAGGCGATGGCCTCGCCGACGCGCTCGACGGTGGTCTCCACGGCCTGCTCGACGGTGTCCCCGGCGCGCAGCCGCTCACGCAGCCGGAACAGCAGGAACACGATGTAGTCGGTGCCGATCCCGAACAGCACCACGACCAGCATGATCTCCAGGAACGACTGGACATGCAGGCCGAACCCCTTGGCCATCAGCGCGATGACCGGCTGGGAGACCATCATCACCAGGAACACCGACAGGATCGGCAGCACGACCGCGATGACGCCGCGGAAGATGAAGCCCATCAGCACGATGATCAGCAGCAGCGTGGCCATCATGACGATGGCGGTGGCCTTGTTCGAGGAGTCCGACGTGTCCAGGCCCATGGCCGCGTCGCCGGTCACCTCGGCCTTCATGCCGGAGCCGTTCAGCTTGTTCGCCAGGTCCGCGCGCAGCGCCTTGACCGCGTTGCTGCTGCCCTTCTGGTCGCCCTGGTCGGCGGTCAGCTTCGCGAACATCAGCTGCGCGGCCTGCGTCGGGGCGACCTGCCCGGCCTGCACCCCGGCCACGCCGGCTATGTGGTCGCCGGTCAGGGTCGCCGCCAGGTCCGTGACCTTCTGCTGCTCGGCCGCGGAGAGCGTGCCGGCGCCGACCGGTCGGATCACGATGGTCGCGACCTGTCCGGTGGCCGACGGGAACGCGGCGTCCAGCGCGTTCTTGGCCTGGATCGACTCGTACTTGGAGGGCAGGAAGGAGGACTGGTTGTCGTTGGTGACGCTGGAGAGCTGCGGGCCGAGCGCGACGAGCGCCACGGCCGCGACGATCCAGCCGACGATGATCTTCCAGGGATTGTGGACGACGAAGCGTCCGAGCCGTCCGAACATGGGCGAACTCCTGTGGCGGTTCCGACTACATGGGCTTGTGCTTGCGATATGCACAGCGGCGCGTAGCGTCTCGATGACGGGCGGTGGTGGGAGACGGGTGGGCATGTCTTGTGCAAGCTTTCACAAACTTACCGTGCGGCAAGTAGACTGGGCTTTGAGATTCGGCCCCCGAGAGGGTTCATGAGACGTAACTCACAGTCGGAAGCGCACGACCCCGGCGGCACCAAGGAACGCATCCAGCACGTCGCGCTGGAGCTCTTCGTGCTGCACGGATACGAGAAGACCTCGCTGCGCGAGATCGCCGACCGCCTGGGCATCACCAAGGCCGCGCTGTACTACCACTACGCCTCCAAGCAGGAGCTGCTGAAGTCGGTCACGCAGCCGCTTATCGACGAGTTCGAGGTCATGGTCGCCGGCGACCCCGACCCCGAGACGCTGCTGCGCTCCTACGTCGACCTGCTGCACCGGCATCAGCGGGTCTTCCAGCTGGTCGCCAACGACCACGCCTCACTGGCCGCCGCCGAACTCGTCGAGCGTTCGGTGAAGCTGCGGCGCGACGTCGTCCGGCGGCTGGCCGGACCCGATCCGCGGCCGGCCGACTATGTCCGCGCCGCCGCCGCGTTCGGCGCGATATCGCAGGGCTTCATGGTCGCGCGGCGCGTCGAGCCGGGCGCCGATCCGACGCTGCCGGACGGCGAGGCGGCCGCCGAGGCCGCGGCCGGCCTGCCCGCCCCGGCCGACTATCCGGAGGGCGCCGAACTCACCGGGATCCTGATGTCCGCGGCGCTCGCGGTGCTGCGCTCGGACTCAGAACCCTGATTTCACCGACGGGTTCCGGCCCCGGTTCCGCCGGCCGCCGGAAAACCCCGGTTCACCAGCGTCCGCCACGCCTATCCTGGTGGGGATGGATCTCGCGCTGCTGAGGACGTTCCTCGCCGTCCACCGCGCCGGCTCGCTCACCCGGGCCGCCGCGGACCTCGGCGTGTCCCAGCCCGCCGTGACCGCCCAGATCAGAACCCTCGAGCAGCGCGTCGGCCGCGAGCTGTTCGTCCGGCTGCCGCGCGGCGTCGCGCCCACGGCTGCCGCCGATGAGCTGGCCCGCGCCGTCGCCCCGCATCTGGACGCGCTCGCGGCGGTCGCGCACGAGACGCTGGTGCCGGACTCCGGTTCTCATGCCGTGGTCCGCCTCGGCTGTCCGGCCAGCCTCACCACGACGCTTCTGCTTCCGGCCCTCGCCCCTTTGGTGGACGAGGGCCTTCGTGTTGTCGTGGCCGGCGGCCGCGGCGACGAACTGGTCGCGCAGCTGGCCGCCGGACGGCTGGACCTGACCCTGGCGGTCACGCGGCCGCGGCTCCCCGGTGTCACGGTGATTCCGCTGGCCGACGAGGAGTACGCGCTGGTCGGCGCGCCGCGCTGGAAGCCGTTCGACCGCACCGGCCGCACGCCGCTGCTCGACCTCGCCGAGAATCTTCCTTATATAAGTCTCTACTGGTCGTCCGTATACGACGTCGAAGCCCCTTCCCACGCCGCGCTGGTCATCCCCGACCTGCGCGGCGTTCTCGATGCGGCGGTCGCCGGGTGCGGTGTGGCGGTGTTGCCGCGGCCGTTGTGCGCCCCGGCGTTGGACGACGGCACGCTGGTCCTGCTCGACGAGCCGGAGATCCCGCCGATCCGTACGCTGTTCGTCGCGGTGCGCGGACAGCGGGCCCGGTCGGCGGCGGTGGCGCGGGTCAGGGACCGGCTGGTCGCGGTCGCCTCGCGCTGGTGAATGGCAAAGCGATGCCCAAGGGCCCGCTAAGAGACGGTCAAGAGTCGCCATCCCGACCTGTGCCCACCAGGCCTGGGTGCGCAGAGCGGATACGGGCTTTGCTTGCGTGTTCTACAGTGGGCGGGTCTTCCCAAGGGGGTTCCTAGCACCATGGAGACTTGTCATCACTGCGGGACAGTCCTGCCTAAAACGCCGGGCGCCCGCTATTGCCCGAATTGTGGCGAGATGTCAGTGCCCGGTTCGGGTGGTGCGTCCGACCCGACGCAGGCCTTCGCCGCCGTGGGCGCGAACGGCCAGGGCGGCCAGGGCGGCCCGAGCGCTTCGTCCCAGAGCGGGATGACCTGGGAGCTGCCGCTTCACACGCAGGGCGATCCGACGCAGGCCATTCCGGCTCAGCCCGTTCAGACGCAGGCCGTCCCGGCGCAGAGCGCTCCGGCCGAGCCGGACCCGTTCGCTCATTTGTACCGCCCCGACGGCGAAGAGCGGCCCCGGCCGAACGCCACCCAGGTCATGGCGCCGGTCCCGGCCGACTTCGGCCGCGCCGAGTACGGGTACGACCAGCCCGCCTACGACCAGCCGATCGACTACCAGGCCGCGGGCGGCGGCGCTTACGCCGAGCCGTACGAGAACGGCTACGCCGACGACTACCCGGGCGCGCCCGGCACCGGCCCGCGCCCCAACCGCGGGGCGAAGATCGGCATCGGCGTCGCGGCCGGCGCGGTCCT
>Ga0207694_10000404_pt1 | contig 40226 bp, 35 predicted proteins | sample KBSC34metaG_FD_184353 | JGI IMG/M metagenome (GOLD analysis project Ga0207694, IMG submission 184353) | Corn rhizosphere microbial communities from Kellogg Biological Station, Michigan, USA - KBS C3-4 metaG (SPAdes) (version 2) | ecosystem: Host-associated > Plants > Roots > Rhizosphere > Soil... | reverse complement strand
CCCTCGTGAGTTGCGTGTTCGGCGGATTTGTCGCGGCTCCGGCTGCGATCGAGTACGCGAAGAACATCGAGCGCAATGGCGCGGATGGCTCGCGTATCTACGATCAGGAGTTGAAGATGCAGCAGGAGATCAACGACAAGTTGATCAAGCAGAGCGGTACTGAGAACCAGTACGTGCTGCACCAGGAGATGGGCAAGTGGATGACGGACAACGTCACGGTTGTTCGTTACAACGACAAGCTCAAAGCGACTGATAACAAGTTGCTGGAGCTGATGGACCGTTACAAGCACATCTCGATCAACGATTCGAATCTTTGGGCCACGATGGCGCTGCCGCACGCGCGCCATCTTGCCAACATGCTCGAGCTGGCGCGCGTGATCACGCTCGGCGCGTTGAATCGAAACGAGTCGCGTGGCGCGCACTACAAACCCGAGTTTCCGGACCGTGACGATGAGAATTTTTTGAAGACGACGATCGCGGAGTATTCCGGCGAAGGTCCGGTCTTCTCGTACGAGCCGGTCGACATTTCTTTGATTAAGCCGCGCAAACGCGACTATAGCAAGGCGAAGAAAGGTTAAATGAGACCAACGACACAACCACCGAAGACAGTCGAGATACACATTCGGCGGCGCGCCAATCCCGATTCACCGCAGTACTGGGAGCAGTTTGAGATCCCGTATCGCCCGAATCTCAACATCATCTCGTGCCTGATGGAGATTCAGAAGAATCCCGTGACCAAAGCGGGTGAGCGCACGACGCCGCCAGTCTGGCAGATGAACTGTCTCGAACAGGTGTGCGGTATTTGCACGATGGTGATTAACGGGCGTGTGCGACAGTCGTGCTCCGCGTTGATTGATAATTTGGAACAGCCGATCAAGCTCGAGCCGATGTCGAAGTTTCCGAACGTTCGCGATCTGGTTGTCGATCGTTCGCAAATGTTCGATCACCTGCGCCGCGTGCATGCGTGGGTTGAGTTGGATGGAACTCACGATCTCGGGCCGGGGCCGCGAATGGATCAGGACGACGTGCAGGAGCGTTATGCTTACTCGCGTTGCATGACTTGTGGGTGTTGTCTCGAGGCTTGTCCGCAGTATGAGGGCAACAACTACATCGGACCGCAGGCGATCGCGCAGGTGCGACTATTCAACATGCACCCGAGCGGCGCGATGAACCGCACGGAACGACTCGAAGGAATCATGGGCGAGGATGGAATTACGAACTGCGGCAACGCGCAGAACTGCGTGAAGGCGTGCCCCATGAACATTCCGTTGACGAGAGCGATTTACGAAGAGAACCGTGAGACCGTGATCCACGGATTATTAGGCTGGCTCAAGGGCTAAAGGAAAGTTTTAACGCAAAGGCGCAACGGCGGGTCAAATGCTTCGGGAACGTCCGAGGATTTTGACCCGCCGTTGCGCCTTTGCGTTCCTTTGCGCCTTTGCGTGAACCTCTTCTCTTAAATCCCGAGCACGTCAACCAGCTCCTGCACCGCTGACGCACTCTTCTGCAACGCAATCCGCTCTTCCGCCGTCAAGTTGATCTCGATGATCTGCTCCAACCCGCGCGCTCCGAGCTTGCACGGCACGCCAACGTAAAGCCCGTTGATCCCATACTCACCTTCTAGATACGCCGCACACGGAAGAATCTTCTTCTTATCCTTCAAGATCGACTCAGTCATCTCGACCGCCGCCGCCGACGGCGCGTAGTACGCCGATCCCGTCTTCAACAACGCCACGATCTCCGCACCACCGCCTGCAGTTCGCTTCACGATCGCATCGATCTGATCCTTCGACAGCAACTCAGTGATCGGAATACCCGCGCACGTGGAGAAGCGCGGCAAGGGCACCATCGTGTCGCCGTGTCCACCGAGCACAAACGCCGTCACATTCTCCACCGAAACATCCAACGCCTCGGCCAGGAAGCAACGCATACGGGCGGAGTCGAGCACGCCGGCCATTCCGATCACGCGATGCTTCGGAAATCCTGATCGCTTCAACGCCACCTGGCACATCGCATCGAGCGGATTCGAAACAATGATCAGAATCGAATTCGGCGAGCGCCTGACTACTTCGTCCACGACTTTCGAAACGATGTCGGCGTTCGTCTTGAGCAGATCGTCGCGGCTCATGCCCGGCTTGCGAGCGAGTCCGGCAGTGATGATCACAACGTCGGAGTTATCGGTTTCGTCGTACGTGTTTGATCCAATCATACGCACGTCGAAACCTTCGATGGGTGCGGCTTCTGCGAGGTCTAACCCCTTGCCCTGCGGCACTCCTTCGACGATATCCACGAGCACGACGTCGCCAAGCTCCTTCGACGCCAGCCAATGTGCGGCAGTCGCGCCGACATTACCTGCGCCTACAACCGTAATCTTCTTTCGCGCACCCATTTGCTTAATTCCTTTGATTTAAATGTAGGATTTGAAACGCGCGAGTTTACAAGCCGGTCGAGAGGGTGTCAAATCGACTTATGAGCGATGTGGAGGCAGATAATCCGTTTCCCGAGCCGGTCGAGATCGAGATCACTGACGTCTTCGACCTGCACACAATCCCGCCGCGCGATGTGAAAGTAGTCGTCGAAGAATATCTGCGACTCGCACACGAGAAAGGATTCAAGGCGGTGAGGATAATTCACGGTAAAGGCATCGGTGTGCAACGTGAAATGGTCCGCTCAATCCTCGCGCGCACTTCGTTTGTCCTCGACTGGACCGACGCACCGCCGGGCGCCGGCGGCCTCGGCGCGACGATCGCGAGGCTCGCTGCTTCTCAGATCGAGCCCGTTATTGAGGGATGAAGTTATAGGTGATCACACCGGTTACCTTCACCGGATCACCCTTAAATTTGGTGGGTGAAAAGCGAGCTTGTCTCGCGGCTGCTACTGAAACGCCATACAATAATGGATGTCCACTCACAGCCGACGCCGCGATCACTTTTCCTTCCTCATCAATGAGCACCTGGACCAGTACCTGGCCAGCTGCATGTGCTCTACGTGCAATCGTGGGATAATCCGGCCTGGGCAACTCGAGTGCGCGACCGGTTTCAACATCTCCTTCGATTTTTTCCTTTTCGTCACAATTTTCAAGGCACCTCACCAGCACCATATCGCCGTGCTTTTTTGCTTCTTCGATTTGGTGGTCCACTTCTGTTTTTGGCCGCTCACTCTGAGCTGTAGGTGATGAAGTTTTTGGAGTTTGTGTGCTGTGCTGGGCAAACGCCTGTGTGCTCATCAACAGAATTAGGACGGCGCTCAACAGAATACCGAGTTCTCTCATGTTTGCTCCTTGAAGGTGTTTACTCTGCCTCATCGCCGAATACGAACGCGAATCTCTTCCCGATATACATTCGTTGAAACGACTGGCTCAATCTCCACGCGCCGGCGTCAACGACGAAGTGTCAAAATCCATGCAATAAATTGTTGATCCTTGTGGGCACCAAATCTGAACCGATTTCGGGCCTCGACTTTAATTAATACTTATGCAGCCGAGCCTTTCAAAATATCCCACCCCATGTGAGTGGAAAGACAGCGAACCATGTCGTCGATCTTTTCCGGCAGTATTTCTGTCCTGTCCGCTGCTTGCTGAATATGCTCTTGGGGTATGGGCAAGGTTGGATCGAGGTAGGGGTTTATCCCATCCAAGTCCCTTGTGAATACAATGCGGCCAAACTCGGAGTGCCGCCCCGCAATTCGCGAAGCAGCAAAACCATCAACTCTTGCTCGCTCGACGAAGAACGGATCCGTCACCTCACCGGGCCACCCGTTAGCCAACATCTCAAGCGCTGTACTACGAACTTCGGTATCCGCATCATGGACGGCGCGGTCAGCCAGCAGTGTTCGCGTAGCGTCATCAACCCACTGAAATGCCAGTCTTTCAAGCGCAGTGCTGCGCGAATAGCTACTAGCGTCCTGGACGGCTCGTTCACTCAACAGTGTGCGCGTGGTCTCGTCCGGCCACCGATTCGCTAACGCCTCAAGCGCAATACTGCGGGGGCCGCTTTCTGAATCTTGGACAGCGCGTTCGGTCAAGAGTGTGCGTATTGCATCGTCAGGCCACTTGTCCGCCAGTGCCGCAAGGGCTGCGCCACGCGGGCCAGCATCCGTATCTTGGACGGCACGCTCGGTCAAGAGTATGCGTATTGCCTCGTCAGACCACTTACCCGCAAGCGCCGCAAGCGCTGCGCGACGCGGATCGCCCTCTGGGTCTTGGACGGCGCGCTCGGTCAGCAGTGTGCGCGTGGCCTCCTCCGGCCACTTGTCCGCCAGTTTTTCGAGCGCGGCGCTTCGCAAAAAAGAATCCGCATCTTCGACAGCGTAGTCGGTTAGCAGCGTGCGCGTTGTCTCGTCGGGCCAGTTATCCACCAGCTTCGAAAGCTCACTTTGGCGAGCGTAGCGGTTCATCTCCTGGACAAACCCCTTAGTCAGCAACATGCGCGTTGTTTCATCCGGCCATTTGTCCGCCAACTTTTCAAACGCAGCACTTCGACTGAAGTAGTCTGCATCATGTACGGCACTATTGGTCAGCAACTCACGGGTGGCCTCGTCCGCCCAGTTTTCTACCAGTTTTTCAAACGCACACCGGCGAGGATAGCCGTTGACATCATTGACAGCACGCTCGATCAGGAGCGCGCGCGTAGCTTCGTCAGGCCACGTGTCTGCCAATGTCACGAGCGCAGTGCCGCGTGACGTGATGTCAACATCTTGTACAGCACATTTCGTGAGCAGTCTGCGCGTGACTTCGTCGGGCCACTTGTTCGCCAGGATCCGAAAGGCGGCACGTCGTACATAGCCATCCGTATCCTCGATGCCATGTTCGGTCAGGAGTGCGCGGGTGACTTCGTCGGGCCACTTGTCAGCCAGCGTTTCAAACGCAATGCTGCGAGCAAGGCCATTGTTGTCTCGGACGGCGCGAGATGTCAGTAATGTCCGGGTTGCCTCATCCGGCCATTTCTGCGCCAATACCTCGATAGCTCCCATTCGAATCGCCCATTGTTCAGACGTAACCAATTCTTGCGTAATTGACCTGTTCTTCAATATCGCAGCAATTACCTTCGGCCAAAAAACATGGTGGGAATTCATTTCTGAAGGCAAGTTACTCTTGTAAGGAATGTTACGTTGTCCCGGCCAGCCGACACTCAGGCTATCCGTCGCATCGAGTATCTCCTGAAGAAAAGTCTCCTCAACAGTTACTCGATTTGCCCGAAAAAGGGAGACAACGGCGGCTAGCAGAATGTCACCCATTCTATCTAATTTCGCGACGTTTCGGATTTCACTCAAACACCAAATGGCTAATGGTAATTCCGGCAGCGGTGTATCACCATTCCATCTCTTCAAGTCAGTCCGCGTAGCCAGGTGTTCAATGATCCGGCTGACGAACTGCTCATCAATCTGCCCACAGATCAGCCGCAGCACCTCGCGCCAGTCGTCATCGCGACAGTGTTTGTCGAACAACTCGACCAGATCGTCGATTGTCATCTGCTGCGGTTGTCGATCAAAACGACGAACGTACTCGGCGGCAGTCAGGTATTCGAGGAATGTGCGATGAACGAAGCCATACAGCGACGGGCCGCGCAAGCACAGAATGTAGTTTCGCTCGCGAAGCTGTTGGATCATGCGTCGGGCCGCCTTCTTCGCTTCGGCTGCATTAGGCTGCCACTGCTCATTAATCAGAAAGCTTTGGATCTCCTGCAACAGATCGTCCTCTTGGATAACGTTTCCCTTGAGGCCTACCGGACCCGCCTGCATCTGCATCGCGATCCGGCGCAACAGCGCTTTTTTATCATCAGCATTCAAATAACGATCTTGTGGCAAATCGAGGTTGCGGTTGGCGTCCCAGTGATGACAAAGGACCTCAACCGCTTTTTCGTAGAACTTCGCGCGCTCACGAGGCAGCTCCTCCTCACGCGCTAAGAGGACCATGATCGTTAGCAACAAGGGATTGCCAGCCAGAAGGCGAATGGGGCGTGACTTCCGCACACTGCCGCACACACGTTCTATGCGTTGAGCCGCCTGCTGAGGTTGCTGCGGAAAGGTTAGGGCAAACCAGCCCTGGATGAAGGTGTCGATCTGACCGTCGTCCAGATCCTGAATACCAAAATGCGCGAACCCAGCGTCGCGCAGGATCTGCTCTTTGTAACCAACTGGCCTAGAGGTGACGATGATCTTCGCTCGCGTATAACGCTGGGCGAAGCCAGCGATCTCCTGCATGACTCGCTCCCGATCGCCCGCGTCGAAGATCTCATCCAAACCATCGAACATAACCAGTGATGGTCCATTCTCAAGATAATCATGGACCGCATGATCATCGATGAACCACTGATCAGTCTTGCCCATGTAAGCGACGTATTCCAGAAAGGTATCGCATTCACCACGCTGACGCAGGAAATAGAAATCACGCAGCTCGATTAAGAGCGAAAAAGCTTCTTTGAAGGAATCTGTCCAGGGAAGAGGCTGACCAGACTTAGAGTCAACGGGCGGTTCTATAATACCGGTCAGCAAGTATCGCAACAACGTCGATTTGCCGGAGCCAGGATCTCCCGTTAACACCATGAGTCGATATGGTGGCTGGGCGATCACCTCCAGGACCGGACGAGGCGATTGATTTACGTAAGTGAGACGTAGCTTCTCCAGTTGTTGCTCGTCAACGTTCTCATCATCACCCTCCTGCTTTGCGCCTTTGTTGAGGCGCTCGGCCAGGTCTTTCGGGATCTCGACGGGCGGCGGGTTCTCGCGTACATGCTGGGCGACGAATACATCTCGAATCACCATCTGTCCCGGATCGTCCGCGTAGGCGGGCATGAGGTTGGCCAGATCAACGGGTGAGAACTTGATGCGCATTCGCTGCGAATACTTGTCTCGGCGCACCTGGACTTTCACACCACCCTGACGCTCGATCAGATCCTTCAACTGCTCGATGTTCTGGGCGTTAAGAATTTCACGGAGTGGATCAGACAAAATGAGACGCTTTTTAGCCTGTCGGCGAAACGCAAAAACAACAGTGTTCCAGATGTCATCGTTCGGTAAGTCTTGCCCACCTATTGCTTTCCATCTTGTACGCAGCACATCTGCCGACGGCACATCGTTACGGCCAGGTTCGCGAATAGCATTCAGCAGCTCTTCCGCGACTACTTTGTCTTTAATGAATGATTTTAGTGAGGGCCGGTATTCCTTTAGTTCTTCATCGCTGTAGCCGTAGCTTTTGATGTTGGACAGCAACATCTCCAGACACGCGCCAAACGCTTGCTCCATCGCATCGCGATAAGCGTGCTCGACCTTATCTCCTTCGCCTAGCTTCTCCAACCAGCCAAAAACTGATTTCAGTTTATCCTTCAGGTAGTCTTTGCACGCATCTGTGATCAGATCATGGGCGAGGTTGCCGAGAACAACCATCAATAGCGGTGTGAGAAGAGGATCCATGCGCCGATTCCTTTCGTATTTTCGCGCGGAAGATAGTGGCAGAGGCTACAGATTGTCAAATTCAAGAGCAGCGTTGGTCTATGATAAACTTCGAGTTAGGTGATGTATGGCACGACTTGAACAAATTATCAATGAAGCGCGCACCCTTTCGTATGCCGAAAAGCAAAAGCTACGCGAGGCTCTCGATGCTGAATTAGAACAGCAACCAGAGCTCTCCCACGACACAAGGGACGCTAGCACGGAAGACAACGTAATCCGCGAGCGCCGGCTCGACTGGCTAAAAACTCGCCGTGAAGAATACGCCGGCCAGTACGTGGCCTTAGTAGGAGATACGCTAGTTGGACACGGCCGAACAATGCGGGAGGCAAACGAACAAGCCAGAAAGAACGGCGTGAAAGATCCTTTCCTTGTGCATCTCACCTCAGAAAGTGAAGTTCTTTTCGCCGGATGGTAACCGATGGCGCATCAGTTGGAATTTGAGAGAGTCGTTAACTACGACCCTGGTCAACCAGGCATCACGCTTCCCGCCCAGCTCAAACTAAAGGAACAGACGATCGACGTCCAGGTGAAGGTTGATACCGGCGCGAGTTGTTGCATCTTTGAGCGTCGTTTGGGTGAAGCACTGGGCTTTTCTATAGAAACCGGCTTGCGCCAGGTATTCGGAACTGCTACGGGAACGTTCGTAGCGTATGGTCATGAAGTGACTTTGAGCGTCGCGGATTTGAGTTCAATACGATGGCGTTCTTTGCTTCTGATGACGGAATAAGGCGGAACGTCCTGGGCCGCTTTGGCTGGCTCGATCGCGTGGTGCTGGGCTTAGTTGATTACGACGGGAGGCTTTACCTCACACCTTACGCAGAGTAAACGCCACGCTAGATCCAAACATCATTCTGCGCGGTTCGGTCGCTGGTCTCGTGTCCTGTGTTAGTAACACCTCGTGGTTCGATGAGTAGCAGTTTGACCTCACCGTCGGCGAACGGCTTGTGCTCAACTCCCTTCGGCACTACAAACATCTCACCCGCCGAAAGTTCCACGGAGCCGTCTCTGAAGTCGATGCGGAGCTTACCTTCGAGAACGATGAATGTCTCGTCGGTGTCCTGGTGGTCATGCCAGATGAAGTCACCTTGCAGTCGTGCGACCTTGAATTGATAGTCGTTCATCTCGGCGACAACCTTTGGCTGCCATTGCTCGGTAAAGAGAGAAAATTTTTCCTGAAAATTGATGGCCTTGCGGTTCATTTTCGATTCTCGGAATTAGCCTGCATTCTCGCTGTCGGAGATGAAGTGTACACAAAAAAATCGCGCCATCGTTAAGAGGCGCGATCTTTTCTAAATTAGAAACCAATATGCTTTCGGTCTTCTCGCTTATTCCTTCTCGCGCCTGTAGCAGGTCTCAACGCCTGCGTCGTTCAGGCAAATGAAATCCTTGCCGTATTGATCCTTTTTGAAACCGAATTCCAGCGATTTTTTCGTCGGGGTCTTCGTCTGCGACCTGTTCGAATTCGGGAAGCACGAATACATGTTCTTCCAGAAATCGCGCGAGGGGTTTAGAAAGATGGTCGTACCGTCAACCATGTAACGGCCGTTGATCTCGTTGAAAAGGCCCGTTGTGCAGCCGAACATAGTCGATTCCATGTAGCCTACGAATGTGTAGGTGCCGTCTGCAGCAAACGTGTAGGAGAACATTTGGCCGCGATTGTTCTTTGTCTGGCCGGTGACGGTGTTGACCTCATTGATCATTCCCAAACCGCCCGTTTTCCAGTAACCAACAACCGAATTCTGCGCGTTTGCCGCCACCGCCTGCGATACGATGATCCAGAACACCAATACAAAACCAAGTAGAGTCTTCTGCATAGTTTCTCCCTGTCAAATTACTCGCTCAGCGGATCGAAGCCGCTATACCAAATAACGCGCACAAACCTATGAAAAAGTATCAAGAGTAGGCATGCTTGAATTAACGCCGAAGGCGTTCGCTAATTTCAGCCCGGGGTTCGAAGCGAAGCGAGAACCCTGGGGATGAGTAAAACGTGATGAAACCCTGTAAGGGTTCGCCTTTAATACAAACCCTTTCAGGGTTGTTCGTTTGTTATTATCGGATCCCAGGGTTGTCGCTGGCGCTTCAACCCTGGGCTGAAATTAGCCAACGCCTTTGGCGTTTAATTCAAACTGAGACACTACTCATCCCTTCCAAATGAAGCAGGGAGCCACGGTGACATTTCGCGGAAGACAGATAAACCCGTCTTCTCTCTAAAATTTTTAATCACTGATTTTTCGCGCGGATGGTGGGTGCGGCTACTTGTGTTGCTCGTCAGCGGCCATCTGATAGGTTACGCTGCCGTCTTCCCCAATAACCGCGATTAAGTCGGCTGACTCCTCAACTCGACCTCCGAGCCACCGTACGAGGTAAGCCGGTTCAATTTTATCCGGGAGGTATAACTGAACGCACCGGTACGCCATTCCGAACAATTTCTTTAGCACCCCGAACCATGCTTGCGTAATAAGGATAACTGGTGGACTGAGCTCGCGTCGCCAGTCGACTGGGCTGTGATACGAAAGCCAATAGCAATACGGCGAGGGCCATTAGCGGATAAACTTTATCAAGTATGGGGAAAGGACTCTTAGTAAAACCAAAGAGTATTAATAGAACGAACGCTGGCATCAGATTCATGTACCAGTAGGTATACAGTGTGCCGACGGACAGAAAACTATATCCAAGCCACGTTAGAAATAGAGGCAAAAGCGTGACAGCCAGAACCTCATGATGCTTCCGATACCCAAATAGTAGCGCCCCGCCAGTTACCAGGATCAAAACAATCACTACAGCGCGCGATAAATGTGGTCCAAACAACTCCGCCAGTGCATCACCTAGAGCGGTGAAACTGGCGTAAGGGTGCAATGATGATGGTTTGGTGACTAGCGAACCAAAACTCGTTGCGACTATACCGAATTGCTCTTGATGAGTATCGCGGTGTTTGTTGATCTCAGTGAAGTATGGAATTTGCAGCACTACAATCACAGCAATGATTATCAGCAGGCGTTGCAGAGCGGAGCGCCATCCCGCGACGATCCACAGTTCCACGATGAGATAGACCAACAATGAAAGCGCAAAGAAAATAGCCTGAGTGTGAGATTGTACAGCCAGCCATACCGCAGTTGACGTCACTAGCGTTTTCAAAACCCAATGAGAGTTCGGAATCATGAGAAAGAAAGCCGTGGCCAGTTCTACGAATGAGACCGAGAGCCCGGGATTCCAGATGGTGCCCGATAGCGATGTTTCAAAAGGTGAGGAAACAAGCATAAGCATGATCGCTACGGACGCGACGACAGGAATACCGCGCTTAAGAATCGCAAGTAGCAGGATTCCGTCGGCGATGGAGTGGATGGCCGCCAGGCCAATGCCACCGGCGTGTGGGAGATTCTCGTAGAATGGCCCGATCGTGATTCTGATAAGCCACAAGGTCCAATAAAAGATTGGGCCTAAGCAAAATCCGCCCTGGCTGGTGGGCGTTCCGACTCTTGGTAATTCGCGAAAAGGCTTTAGCGCCCAATTCCAGTCTCGAACCTGATCTCCTAATAAGTGGAAATGTTCTGTTACCTGGAAGGTTCGAAAATAGAAGCTGTACAGACACAGCAACAGGAACAGAGAGAAAGCAAATAACATCTTAGACCGAACCTGCGAAGGTGATTCGAGGCTATACGAGGAAAAAATTTTTATGCCCCTCATGGTGGCGCTAGTTCCGCGAAACCAAAACCGGGAAAAGCGACGTCTTAACGCGCGCTCCCAGGTCGCACTGACATCTCCGAGGTAAGGATCAGCCATCATGGGGAAGATGAATGTTTCCCGACTAATATCACCCAGGTTAAGTTATCAAATCAATGGCTAGTACTCACCTGCAGCTCTTGCCGAAAAAGTCCCTATTGAATTTGGCGGTCAACTTGTGAGACCATACCTCCCTAGAAGCTAAGAGGGGAGCAGGTACTTGTGAAACAGAAGTCGGAACTGCCGCAGGGCACGCTCGACTTGCTAGTCCTAAAGGCACTCTCATTGGGACCAATGCATGGATATGGCGTTGGCCAGCGCATTCAGCAACTGGCAGAAGACATGCTTCGGATCGAGGAAGGCACTCTCTACCCCGCTCTTTATCGAATCGAGCAGAAGGGCTGGATCGAATCGGAGTGGGGACTATCAGAAAACAATCGACGCGCCCGCTTCTACAAGATTACGCGACAAGGTCGCAAACAACTCGCCACTGAAGAGTCTCAATGGAAGCACCTCTCAACGGCGGTAACCAAAGTATTAAAGGCCACGTGAGAGGAGGCAATGCCATGTGGTCGTGGAAAGTTTTGCGAGACAGATTCCGGGCTTTACGAGATAGCGACGCTGTTCACGAAGAGATCGATGAGGAACTGCGTTTCCACATCGACATGAAAACTGAGGAAAATATCAGGAAGGGCATGTCGCCTCACGAAGCTCGCAGGTTGGCTGAACAACGATTCGGGCGCGTCACTCGGATTAAAGAGCTGGGATACTCAGTTAGAGGTGGCGGTTTGATCGAGACACTGTGGCAGGATCTGCGTTACGCGATCCGTATGCTGCGACACGACGCACCTTTCACCGTCGTTGCGGTTCTGACGTTGGCCCTGGGCATTGGCATGAACACCGCTATCTTTAGCATCGTTAACGCGGTGCTGTTGCAGCCACTGCCCTTCGCTAACGCGGACGAACTCGTGATGATCTACAACACGTCCGGTGGAGAATCGAAATTCCCTTTGTCGCCGATCGCTTTTCTGAATCTGAAGCGACACAACAGCGCCTTTACCGATGTCGCGGCCCTTAGTAATAAGGGATGGGCCGCAAATCTTACGGGCAGCGGGGAGGCGGAGCGGCTACAAGGGTTTCAAGTCTCAGCCAATTTGTTTTCACTGCTTGGTGTGGCGCCTCTACATGGTCGGGCGTTCGTCGAAGATGAGGATCGTCCCGGCGGAAATCACGTTGTCGTACTTAGCAACGAGCTATGGCAAAAGCGCTTTTTGGGTGACCCGAAAATCTTTGGACAGACGATTACACTTAACGGCGACGCCTACAGAGTTGTCGGGGTGATGCCCGAGTCCTTTCGATTTTTCACTAAGACAGATCTCTGGACGCCGCTCGCTTTTACGCCTACGGACGAAAATGATCCTGCCGGATATCTTGCGGTGATCGGCCGTCGCAAACCCGGCGTATCGTTCGCACAAGCCAGCACGGAAGTCGAAACGATCTCGCGCGAGTTTAATAAGAATCTCAATTCACAAGTGATCACCCGGTTAGTCATCCCGCAATCCGAACTGACAGAGGAAGTTCGTCCGATGCTGTTGTTGCTAATGGCGGCGGTTGGGTTCGTGCTACTCATTGCTTGTGTAAACATCGCGAATCTTCTATTGGCTCGCGGAAATGTAAGACGCAGAGAACTAGCAGTCCGGACAGCCTTGGGTGCAGGCCGATGGCGCATGATGCGGCAATTATTGACGGAAAATCTGCTGTTGGCGTTTCTAGGCGCCAGCCTCGGACTACTTCTCGCGAGATGGGCAACTCAATTCGTTGCGAGTGGTTTGCCGGAGTATCTGGCCGATGCAAACTCACGTGTCGCTCTATTGAGTTTAGACACAACAGCACTCGTTGTGACTTTCACGCTGGCGCTCATAACCAGTCTCGTCTTTGGTTTAGTGCCGGCGTTTCAACTTTCAAGAATCGATCTAAATGAAGCATTAAACGAAGGCAGTAGAACTGTCGCACCACGAAAACGTCTCCGCTCGGTGCTGGTCGTGGCTGAGGTTGCACTGGCCATGGTACTGCTGGTGGGGGGCGGATTGATGACCCGGAGTTTCTGGCGATTAGCGCATGTGAATCTTGGATACGATCCGACTGGAGTGCTGACCGGTAAAATTGATCCCTCGGGTGAGAAGTATGAAGGACTCGATCGCGTCAGTACGTTTTATCAGGAATTACTTAGACGCGTTCGGACGATTCCAAACGTTCGCGAGGCAGGCCTCATCAATAGTCTGAACGCGTCGTTTTCGTTTAGCATCGATGAGCATCCGCCGTTTCCTCCTGATCAGGAACCCTTTGCACAAATCAACCAGGTCAGCCCGGATTATTTTCGGGTGTTGGGAATTCCATTACGCAAAGGACGGTTCTTCAATGATAGCGACGGGAAAGGGTCGCAGCCCGTCGTCATTGTCGACGAAGCATTCGTTCAGCACTATTTCCCTGGAGAAGATCCGATTGGGAAACATGTCAAAGGTGAATTCAGTCGTGGCGAGGGAGAATCATCGCGCGAGATCGTAGGAGTCGTTGGCAGCGCCAGGTATTGGACCTTAAGCCGAGAACCGTTGCCTCACATGTATTTTTCTTACCTTCAGCAAAATTGGAGCTCCATGTCACTCGTGGTGCGAGCGCAATCAGGAGATCCAATGCGGCTATCGGCGCCTATTCGCTCGGAACTCGCAGCGATAGATAAGTTGCAGCCGATTCATTCGTTTAAGTCGATGGAATCGACAGTGTCTGAATTGGTCGCTCCGCAACGATTTACGACCTTGTTATTATCGGCTTTCGCGGTTATGGCTGCGGGCCTTGCAGCAATCGGAATTTACGGCGTGGTCTCGTATGCGGTGGCTCAACGCACGCGAGAGATTGGGGTGCGCATGGCTTTGGGTGCGACGGCGCGCGATGTGCAGAAATTGATACTGTTGCAGGGAATGACCCCGGTCGCAATCGGAACAATAATTGGGCTGAGTGCTTCTGTTGCCCTTACGAAGCTGATTTCGGGCTTACTCTTTGGAGTGAGGACTACTGATCTTGCGACTTTAATAGCTGTGACATTACTGCTGGTAATAATTGCTCTCATCGCTAACTACATACCGGCCCGCCGCGCGATAAGAATAGATCCTCTGAACGCACTGCGGTACGAGTAAAGAGCTAATGGGCCATTCTTAGGTCAATACGAGTATGTCAGTGCGGGAGATCTTCCGTGACTTATCAATTGACTGGGACTTTCATGCGTATCCAATCCAACGGATTTACAAACCCATTTGTTGCATCGGGGTGAGAACCGTTTGAGTCTTTGACTCGCCCCCACCCTGTCGAGAGGAAACTTATCCGTGCCCGGGAAGATACCGAAATTTAGGTGAGCCTTTCTAGTCAGCAAGTTGCCGGAGAACTTACAGGTATTTGATTTGTTCTTCCCGTAAGATGAGTGTTCTTGATATGGACCTATTTGTCCCTATCTGATCTCCTGGTCCGACCACACTGCCAACAAGAGAGGAAATAATTAATGCTCGGGATGTAACTTCAGCCATTCAGCTCGAAGCAGAAAACTCCCATCGGTAACTATTTGGTCGCCTACAGCCAGGCCCTCCAAGACGGGAAACGCCGTTAGTTTCGAGACCTAATCGAACAGGCTGCATGGCGAAAAGGTTTGGCTGTTTCGCGACGAATACTACCTGCTGATTGTTGACGTTCTGAACAGCAAGCTTGGGAACGACCGGAGTAGTTGCTTCTGCTCCACCGAACGTTGCAAACGCCACATTCACGAACATGCCAATCTTCAAAAGCTGTCCTGGGTTTGCAAGCTCTAGTCTAACCTGCGCGGTCCTAGTCGTCTGATCAATTACGGGATCGATGTATGACACCTGCCCACGAAACACTCTGCCCAGATAAGCATCACTCGTAATGCTTGCGCCGCTTCCGATACGAATCTTCCCAAGGTCTTTTTCGTAAACTTGCGCTATCACCCACACACTCGAAAGATCGGAAACACGCAGCAACTCTTTGTCTGCTGCTATAACTTCACCGGGATTAACCGTACGGCTAATAATCGTTCCTGAGAGTGGGGCCGGTAAGCTGACCTCGGAAGTTACCTGTGCTGATGATTTCAATTGATTGATGCGCTGCGCAGGCACGCCCAGCAATAGTAATCGCTGACGCTGTGAAGCGACTGCGGCCTCTGCGGTTCTCAATTTCGTCGTTGCTTGTTCGAGTTCTTCGCGGCTTGCAGCTCCTATCTCGACGAGCTTCATTGTTCTGCTATGGTGTTTGTGATGCTCATCTAGTTTGGCAAGGGTCGAAAGGTATTCTGATTGGGCCTTCGCAAGGTCGGATTCGGTCGGTTCTGTTTGAGCGGGCGAGGCGGAGCTGTCGGCGGTGATCGTTCGTGGCGCAGGCACCGGACGACCCGCTCCGCTTCTGTTGCGGCTCCACCATAGCAGCCCCACGACCAACGCTACCGCTACGATAGCAAGAACAGCGACCGTAACAACTATACGCGTTTGCTTTGGCGATCTTCTGGTCTGCGTCGCGTTAAGAGATCGAGCGCCCTCAGGACCAGGCGTGTCTTCGGGTTTATCGTTCATTTCACCTCAGTAAGTGCAATTAATCTTGGTTCAGACGCCGCGCGTTGAATCTCGATCCGTGCCAGGTACGTCTCCAACAAGGCATCGATGTATCCGGTTTCCAAGTCGATGAAGCGCCGTTGTTCCGCGATGTAATCAAGCAATGTCTTTGACCCAAGCTCGTACGTTTGGCGAATTACATCGAGGTTGCTGCTCGCCTGTTCTCTAACCCCGACACGATAAATTTCCGATGCGCGCGCCGCACGCTGATAGCGAGCAAAGGCAGTAGCGACCTCGTTGCGTACCGTAAGCTCTGCAAATTCGCGCCGGCGTTTTGCCACATCGTTTTCGGCAATGGCTGCTGTGACCGCGCCCTGATTTTTATTTCTGACTGGAATGTCGAGTCTGATGCCCACCGAAACCGAATGAAATACTCCCTGGATCGGAACGAGCTGGCCCGCCATGTTCACGCCTTGTTGCGGAAAGCTAAAATCCATTCGCTCATACTTACCCGTGAAACTTGCATTCAGACGTCCCTCTGCACGTGCCTGCTCTATCCGAGCTGATGCCACTTCTTCTGTCGCCCGGGCCGCCTGAATATCAGGTCTTGTTCGCAGTGCCTCTTCAGTCGCTGTCCCAACGGTTGGTAACGTTGAAATCAAATGATCGAAGTCACCTCTTAAACGCAGCGGTTCTTCAGGTTTCATGCCGATGAGATTTCGCAGCTCAAGCAGCGCTACTTCAACCCTACCTTCATTTGTTTCGCGCATGGATCGGATGCGATTCACTTCGACCAGGAGCATGTTTTCTTCCAACGGTGCAGTTCGGCCTTCTTTCACCTTCGCTGCAACTAATCTAAATCCGCGGTCCGTAGTGTTGATGAGATCCTCAGTGAATCCGAGTTTCAATGTCTCAGCCAGGGCCGCACCGAATTTGTTGCGTACTTCAGCCGCCAACAGGCGTTCGCGATCGGCAAGTAATCGCTCCTTTACTTCCAATTCCTTTTGCGCTACGAGCACACGCGCCGATCTGCGGCCTCCCAGCTCCAGCGGCCACATTCCCGCGACCATCGATGTGTTGTCGCTGCCGCCGAGTTGTTCCTTGCGCTCAAACTCGACACTCGGATTGGGACGTAAAGCCGCCTGTCTTACCAGAGCCCGAGATGCTTCGACCTCACTGCGCGCGGCGAGCAGCTCGGCGTTATGACTCAACGCATAAATGACAGCTTGATCGGCCGTCATACCGTTTGCCGGATCGAAATAGCGACGCAACGATGTGCCACCTGACTGCGAGGCAACTCTTGGTTCAGTCTGGGCGACCACTCGCAGTTGGACTACCGACAATACGACTAATGGCAGCAGCAGACTCTTTCGAAACTTCATCATTCCCAACCTCATGTACTTCTATTCAATCTGAAGGACCCTCTCCTTCACTGACGACTTCGCTTTCTGGACTTTTGGCTCTTTCGTCTCGCGCGTTCGTTCCTCTCGTTGCGACCGTGTTTGCCTGTTTCTTCAACTTCCACGCACGCAGGGAATAGAAGATGACCGGAGTGACAATCAGGACGTGCAGCAGACTCGAAACCATTCCGCCAAGGACAGGGGTAGCTAGGGGCTTCATCACTTCCGCACCCGCGCTTGTGCTCCACATGATCGGCAGAAGGCCAGCTACTACAGTCGAAACCGTCATGACCTTCGGTCTTAATCGGAGTAGTGCTCCTTCCATAACCGCGTCCATCAACGTCTTTCGCGTGAGCGTTCCCACTTCCTGAATCTTTCTCGCTACGGCCTCTTCGAGATAGATGACCATCACGACACCGGTCTGCACTGCGGTTCCAAACAGTGCGATGAAACCGACCCAGACAGCGACGGAAAAGTTGTAATTGAGTGCCCAAAGCAGGTAGACGCCTCCGGTCAAAGCAAATGGGACTGCTAACAAGACGTGGGCAGCTTCCAACGCGGAGTGGTATGTGATGTAAAGCAGGCCGAAGATGATCAGGAGAACAATGGGAATCACGATCAGCAAACGCTGCCGCGCACGCTGTTGATTCTCATACTGTCCGCTCCACGAAACGTAATAGCCAGTCGGAAGTTGGACCTTTTGATCGATGGCGCTCTTTGCTTCGTCCACAAAGCTGCCTACATCACGGCCGCGCACATTCAACAATACGGTTCCCCTTAACAGACCATTCTCGCTTGAGATCATCGTTGGTCCATTTACGCTTCGTATTTCTGCGAGTTGGGCCAGAGGAATGGGGGCGCCGTTGGGAGAAGTAATCGGGATTTGTCCTAGAGCTTGGGGACTGCTGCGAAACTCTGGTGCGTAACGCACACGTACCGGGAAACGTTTTCTTCCTTCAATGGTGATTGTGAGATTAGTTTCACCAATGCCCTTTTCAATCGCATCCTGAATCGTTCCGACCTCGATCCCATAACGAGCTGCCGCCGTACGGTTGATCTTAATATCGATGTAGGGAGCGCCACTGATGTGTTCCGGATAGACATCCACAGCACCCGGGATACTCTTAACTACATCCGCTACCCGGCGCGACACGTCCTCGAGTGTCTGTAAGTCGTTGCCAAAAATCTTAATGCCAACCTGCGACCGAATACCGGTTGTGAGCATGTCGATGCGGTTGATGATCGGCTGTGTCCAGATATTGGTGACTCCGGGCATCCGCAGCCTTTCGTCCATTTCTGCGATCAGTCGCTCGCGTATCATGCCCGGCTCGCCACTGGTCTGGTGATTTCAAATGCACGATGGTTTCGTTCATGTTCACCGGCGCCGGATCTGTTGAAGTTTCGGCGCGTCCTGACTTCCCTACCGCCCATTCAACCTCTGGAAAGCTTTTCAGGATCTCGTCCTGGCGAGACGTGATCTTGAGCGCTTCGTCAATCGAGATTGCGGGATCGGTAACAGGCATGAACATCAAGTCGCCTTCATTCAATGGCGGCATAAACTCTTTGCCGATCCCGAGCGAAAGGAGCAACGCGCCCGAAAAGAGAGTTGCCGCGGCCAGCACCGTTATGAGGCGGTGTCGCAAGGCCAACGTGAGCACAGGACGATAGATAGCCTGCAAGAAGCGCATTACAGGGTTCGAACGTTCCGAATGGAACTTGCCGCCGAGCAGGAATGTGCAGAGCACTGGGACCAAGGTAACGGCGATGATCGTGGCGCCAATCATCGCGAACGTCTTGGTGAATGCCAGCGGATGAAACAGTTTTCCTTCCTGCCCCGTCAACGCAAAGACGGGAATGAACGCAAGCACAATGATAAGCATGGAAAAGAAGACAGGCCGCGCAACCAGCCGTGTCGAATCCAAAACAGTCTTCCAAACCAATGGTCTGTCTTTCGGATCTACTTTGCGTTTTTCCAGGAAACGAAAAGCGTTCTCCGTCACGACAATTCCCGCGTCAACGAGGACGCCGATAGCGATCGCAATTCCTGACAGTGACATCAGATTCGAGCTAATGCCCATGTACTTCATGAAGAGAAACGACATAAGCACGGCCAAGGGCAGCGGGATGGTGACGATCAGAATTGAGCGGAAGTGAAGAAGGAAGACGATGTGGGCCAAAGTCACCAACAACAACTCTTCAATCAATGCTCGCTTAAGCGTGCTGGTGGCTCGCTCAATTAGTTGAGTCGTTTTCTATGCGGCGACGAAGGCGATTGCGCAATTTCCCGCTGTTGCCAGAGCAGAATTCCGCGTCATTGGCACCCTTTTCTCAAAGCCATATTTGTAGTGGACTACAGAGTCAAGTCCGCTCTGATGCTCCGGTTCAAACGAGGTGACCCATACTTGTTCTTCCAGTTACTCGGCCGAATCGCTTCGACTCAAAACCTTCTTCGGATCTTTCACCCGTCTACGATTCGTTTGAAACTGCAACCAGAACATTACCGACTGCAACACAAAAAAGTAACAGATCCAAATTCTTAAACATTTATCCAAATGTCGAAATCTCACGCGACTGAGTGTCCTTCACAGATTAAAAAAACTACTGGTAACCAGCCTTTACTACTCGCACCAATGCTGGCATCGTGTTTGCCAAACTAGTTCTTCCCCCTGTGAAGAACAGTTGCTCCCGACTTTCCTGACAGACTTGATTGCGAACCTCTACGGTTTTTGCTGGTGAAGCGTGGAAAGCCCAGATCCCCCTTTTTAGAAGCCGATCGTACCCCCGCTAACGTTGGTTCCCGACACATCCGTTAAATATCAGCTACTGCTATGAACTCAACGTGGGAGACCAAATCATGGGCGACACACAATTCGTTTCGAGGAAGAACAACCCAATCGCGCGCATGCTCAACAAGCATGTTTACTTCATAACCTTCACCTCGCTTAGCTGCCTGTTAGTCTTGAGCCTGATTGCCACTAATCGACACGTCGGTGCGCAAAGTGGCTTTCCCGATCCAAACGCGAACTGCCCACATGCCACCTGTGGAGAAGTGTCACCGTTCATACCGATGCAGAGTACCGAAGCAGTTCATATGGGCCTGGTCTGGAAAAGAAAGTCACCGACGCCGAAAATACTTTTCCACGCCAGATTTCCTGAGTACACACCAAACGACGTGGCAGATCCGGCACTGGTCGATCTCGCCATTGCGCGCGGCGCGTTTACGACGCCGGGGTTACAGTTCAACTCATCCTTGCGAGATGTACTACACGGATTTGACCCGTTCCTCGGCCTCGGAACGAATCGCAGTGCAGACGATTCGTTCCAAAGACTTACTTACGGCGGTTACCTCATGCGGCAGGGTTTGAGCCAAAGCGTACCGACGCGCATCGTCGCGAACCGTACAATGGAGCGACAACTCCTATTCGACATAGGCCACCCCGACGCTTTCAAAAACACTGGAAAGTTTCACACAGCCCTGCTCGATGAAAACGACTTTGCTTTGAACCGAGCCGCCTTCGCCGAAAACGGCCACTCTAAAGGCATGTTCTACAACACGTACTGTAATGCACGTGTAACGCTGGCGGATGGACGAGTTTACGTGTTCGGCGGTCACGACATGCAGAGTGATAACGGACTGTACAAGGTCAACATCTTCGACCCTGAGACAGAAACCTGGGTGCCGCGTCGAGAGCCGTGCACCAGATCTAATTGGACTACGGATCCTTTTGGGTTGCAGTTGTTCGCCACTAATCCGACGGCACAGTTTTATCCCGGTTGCGATCCAAGGAATCAAGAGAGCACGCAGCCCTCAGAGTCATCGGATCAGAAGTATGCTCGCTGGTATCCGTCAGCTATTGCACTTCCAAACGGGATGATTCTAGTAGCCGGCGGCTTTGACCAGGACAACTCAGTGCCGCCAGATCCAAACCGGGTAACCAAGGGAACACAGAACATCCCTCAGAGTGATACCGCATTCACCGCAAGCCGCGTGAACCAGGTCGTGCCTGAGATTTACGATCCAAAGACTGACAGCAATATCGCTTTGGAAAATGCGCGGATGGCCTTTCCGCTCTACCCGCAGCTCGAGGTCGTACAGACTGGTCCAAGAAGAGATGATTGGGTCGTCTGCACATTTGACGGCGAGAAAGATTACGGGACTGAGGCAATCCCAGGCGGAGCGAAATTCGGTATCGGTGGAGGAACACCGCCATTTACGAAAGGCAATACATGGTGCCTCAACGTTCTTGCCGCGCTGAAAGATCCGAAACGGGATGTGCCCGCGAAGAATCACTGGACGCTGGTCGACACTGCGTCTGAAGTAAGACCTTACTGCTGTCCCACCGCCAGCCTGATCGAGATAGACGGCGATGGGCACACCGTTTCGCACAAATGGTTCATGATTTCGGGTCAGGATGGGAATGGAGATCAAACCGGGACAGTGGAGGTCATTGACTTCGCCGATGCAAACCCCCGCTGGAAATTTGTGGGCAACATTCTGCAACCGCTCGCCACAACAAAGGCCGTACTCCTGCCCGATGGAAAGGTACTGATTGGACAAGGAGTAAACCGCTCAACAAATTGCAACGTTGATGGAAGACCATGCACGTATGAGGAAAGAGAAGGTCTTCATTTTCAGATGTTCGATCCGTCAAGCGGTTCGATCACCAAGCTAGCCAAGACAACTGTTTCGCGTGGCCTGCACGGAACCGCGACTTTGCTTCCGGATGGCTCAGTCTTTTTTGCCGGAGAAAACCGCGAAGCGTTAGTCCGGCCCGACGATCCGTCATTTCCTTTGATGTCCTCCTATGCCGGTTTGCTTCCACGGGGAGATCCCGATCAGGGTGTTCCAGTAGGACAACTGTTCTTTCCGCCATATCTCTTCAAACAGGATGGCAGTCGAGCGAGCAGGCCGGTGATCACCAATGCACCCGAGGACATCTCCTACGGCGGACACTTTGACATCTCCGTAGCAGGTAACCCAGATCAGATTTCGTCGGTAGTAATGCTTCGCAGCGATCACAACACGCACAGCCTGACCACAGGTGATCGTTATGTGAAGCTTTCATTTAATCAAAAGGGCGCGGCTCGCAAAGGCGAAATTCGAATTAGAGCACCGAAGTTGCCGGCGCAGGCAGTTCCCGGAATTTACATGCTGTTTGTCCTTGACCGAGCTGGCGTTCCCAGCCTGGCCAAACGCGTTTACCTGCAATAGAAGTCGGATTGCGGCATGACGCCTTTTAGAACGAAAAAGGGGGGGAAACAAATGAAGAGGAGAGTTAGTTTTTTAGGTCTTCTGGCTACCATCTTGCTGTTTTCTGCGGTAGCAAGAGCAGACCAACTCGTGTTCACTACAACACTGACCGGCTCACAGGAAGTACCACCGAGTGGTTCGGCGGGCACTGGCAGTGCACTGGTGACGCTTGATACGGCTACCAATCTACTGACGGTGAATGTCTCATTTGCCGGCTTAGGAAGCCCAACAATTGCTTCCCATATCCACTGCTGTGCGCTGCCGGGAACGAATGCGATGGTCGCGACTGCCGTCCCGACGTTTCCAGGGTTCCCGCTCGGCGTGACTACAGGCACATACTTGAATACGTTTGACCTGACTGTTGCCTCGACGTACAACCCCGCCTTCATCACTGCCCACGGCGGGACTGTAGCAGGAGCGATGGCGGCGTTCATCGCTGGGTTAAATAGCGGGCAGACTTATTTGAACATCCACACTTCCCAGTTTCCGGGAGGCGAGATACGAGGACAGCTTAACGCCGTACCCGAACCCGCTAGCGTCTTGCTGTTGGCTACGGGTGTCGTGGGAGCAGTAGGAGCTTTGCGCCGGCGTCGCAAACGCGACGTGAACTGAAGGTTCGCGCTGGTCCAAGCTGCCTCTGTAGATGCACATAAGGAGCGGGAGGAGACAACACTCTCTTCCCGCTATTAGTGCGCGCAATCGTTGCGGAGCTTACAGACTCCGTGACTCATAGCGATTATTTATAGGATGCGACGTCTGCAACGGCCGTGCGCACGCGCGATGGCTTGCCGAATTCGGTCCACGCGAAATGTACTTGATCGCCGCGGCGCGCCATTCGAGGAAAACCGCTTGACCGCGAGATGTTCGTCTGCGCGATCACCGTTGGCGGTCCAACTCTGCCGTCTGAGCGAATGCGTCGTACTTTAATAGCGCCGCCCTCAACATTTCCAGCTAGCCAGCAAACAAGAGCTGAGCCATCCGGCAGTAATAAAGTATCCACACGTCCAACGTTCTCACCATCGTCGACCTGTATTGGCTGACTGAACGTTGCGCCCGCATCTTGTGAGAATACGATTTTGACGCGAGGTGTGTTGGCGACGCCGGTAAACCATGCAACTGCCACTCGCGCTCCATCCGCCGCAACCGCTGGTCCATTTACCGGACATCCATTGATTTCCCAGTTGTCGGCAAATACGGGTTGAGGATTGGTCCAGCTACCATTCACTTGCCGTACGATGTAGATGTCGCGCACTTCGGTTTGTGAACGATCGCGGTAGACAGCAATCGGGCCATCATTCGTAAGCGCGGCGGAAGTCTGGCAGCATTCACAGACTCGCTGATCAAGTTCCGCTTCATCCGACAAATTGCCATTTGCTTCGATTGTGGCGTAACGCAAGGTCATGCTCTCGGGCGCCGGCGCATGTTCGTCGCTCTCTTTCATGTTCTTCATCTTCCGACCGTCGAGCCAAACCGCGCCTAATCGTCCGTCGGACAATGGAATCAGCGAAACAAAACCATGCTCGGTTTGAGTGTTGTCGCGATGCGGGACTATCGGCTTGCTCCAACTCTTACCATCTTTTGATTGCGAAACATTTACCTCATAAGCGTACGTTGATGAGCCGCTCTTAACTAACCAATGTGCGGCCAACGCGCCATTTCTAAGCGCGGCAACTGACGGAAAGTCAGCCCAATTCACAAACCAGTTCTCTCCCTGAGAAACGGTGCGCGACTCGCTCCACCCGTTTTGATCGAGCATCGCGAGCCTTAGTGCGTATCCTTTGTCACTGACCTTTTCCACCCAACTCAGGATCAAACGACCATCATAGGTTGCAGTGAGCTCGGGTTCGCGACTGTCACCCTCAGTGGGAGATTGCGTTGAGCGCATAACAAGAGCTTCTTGTGGAGTCGATTCGGCGTTTGGAGAAACGGCTGAGTCGGTCGCCCGGTTACAACTCAGGTTAATCAGGACAAATAGAAGAAGTGGAAAGACCTGACCGGTTCTATGTTTGGTCATCAGGAATCGCTCGGTTATAAAACTAAGGGTCAGACAAATGCCTGACCCTTTACCATCTACAAAATTTGGCGTGCAAATCCGCAGCCGATCACGACCAAATGACGAAAGTGAAAACCCTCCGTCCGTTGCCGAGATCGAGTTCGAAAAGTGAGTTCTTGCCATTCGCGGAGTGACGGATCAGTTTTCCCCACTCACCCGGAGCGCTGTGCACGAAGTCCTGGACACGACCGACGAGCTGTTGCAACGTGGTGGTGCTGTCGAAGTGCGAATAAATACTAACCAACTGATCGTAGTCGTGTTTATTCGGGTGTTGGTTTGTGCCTGGATTGTTCGTGTAGTCCATACACGTTCCCAAGTTCGCGTTGTTGAAATTCTCGTCCTGATGGTCCAATCCCAACGTGTGGCCAACTTCCTGACACGAAACCAAATTTCTCCACGCCGTGGTGTTGTATGTAGGCGTGTTGAAATAGGTATCGTTTAGTTTCACCGTGCCTTGCGTAATGTGCGAGCCCGACACCCAAACTTGCGCGATTCCTAACCAACCGTTGTTACCGTAGGTATCGTTACAGACTTCAACTCGGCCGCTCGTCGGACGGCAGTTTTTCCGAGCGCTGCCGCCTGCCACGATGGCCATATCGAGCACTGTCGATTGACTCCAGTCCGAAGCGGTTGTCTGTAGAACCGAATCCCAGGCGCCGGAAACGTTATCACCCACCTGCACCGTAAAAGGATTGCTCTGACGTGCCCAGTGATACCCGTTCCAGGAATGATTTGCTGAAGTGACCGCAGTGAGCGCAACAAAGGCGAAAACGACGAGAAAAACTAGTAGTAGCCGCCGCTTGTGTGAATTTCGAGACATCTGGTGATCCTCCCTGATTTGCTGGTAAGGCATAGCCGCAGTTCCGGTAAGATTGGGTCTGTGAAACCGCGATGTGCGATTGCGAAGCGCGGCTATTATCCTTGCAAAAAAGAAATGGTGTCAATGCTGAATTGAAAAACAAACAGAGTCATCGTAACGGTGATTACGGTCGCGGTTGCGACCGTAGGCGACGCACCGGCTCGCGGTTCAGTTCACAAAACAATCACAATTCAAACGGCGGCGTCATTACAGCCAAACGTTAGGAGTCTTCGAGAGGTAAGCGCCAGATTAAAGGGCCGTGGTAAAAAGGTCGGACGAAAAGAAAAAGTAGAGCAACCTTTTCTGTCGGTGAAAGGACAGATCATCTCCGTCGACGATCAAGATATTCAGGTCTTCGAATATCGCGGCATTCGCGCCGCCGAACTCGAAGCGAAAAAAATCACTGACACACGTTCGACAAGCCTGGCAAGGTGGATCGCACCAACGCGTGCAGGGGGCGGCGAGGTGCTAATTTCCTTAGGAAAATGGTGCCCCCGGCGCGATTCCAACGCGCGACCTCTCGCTTAGGAGGCGAGCGCTCTATGCAGCTGAGCTACGGGAGCACGAGTGAGGGAATCGTATCATGTATGTCCTGTAAACAGGATTACGATTGGTACTTGATCAAGGAACGCACATCGTAGCCTGCAAGCTTCTCGCGGCCGGGCAGGAATTCAAGCTCCACGACAAACACCAGTCCCACCACAGTTCCACCAAGCTGCTCGACCAGATCGACAACAGCGCGTGCAGTGCCGCCCGTCGCGAGCAGATCGTCGGCGATGATCACGCGATGCCCGTCACCGATCGCATCGCGATGGATCTGCAGAGTGTCCTGACCGTACTCGAGATCGTAAGAGATCTCGGCGCACTCGGCCGGCAGCTTGCGCGGCTTACGAACGGGAACAAAGCCTGCCCCGAGGTGATAGGCCAGCGCCGGCGCAAAAATAAATCCACGCGCCTCGATGCCGATCACTGAATCAACCTTCTCGCCTTCAAACTCCGATGCAAGCGCGTCGACCGTGTTGCGCAAACCTTCGGGGTGCTTCAACAGCGTCGTGATGTCATAAAAATTGATGCCGGGCTTGGGAAAGTCCGGCACTTCGCGAATCAAAGATTTTAGATGGTCCATCGTTTCAGTTATCTCTCAATCCTAAACGCAGAATAAGTGCCTGTCGGCTCCAAAACTATCTCTTCAACCTGATCGACTACGGCCCACTGTGGCCCAGTCGCAAGATCGTGCTTGAAAGCTTCAACGCTGCCTGCCGGTCCCTCCGCGAACGCTTCAACACTGCCATCAGCACAGTTGCGCACGTAGCCAACTACCTGATGCCGCGCCGCTGCTCGTTGCGCGAAGAAACGATACCCGACTCCCTGCACGTCGCCTTTGATAAAAAACCTTCTTGCTACTTGCACCTGAAAAGCTCGCCCTCTTTTCCCTTCTCCAACGTGAACGTTTCTTCGTCTGAATCGCTGATCTTGAGATTGAGCGTCATCGTCTTGCCCTTGATCGATCCAGTGTAAGTCGCGGGCTGGTCGTTCGGAGTCTCGTCAGCACGCGTGGGTCCGCCGCGTTGCATGCGATGCGTACCGCGCAGGTTGAAATTGCCATCACTATCGACCACGAGCGGCCCATTAATCACGCCCGAAGCACAGTCGTATTCAATCGTTGCAGACTTCGCGCCGACCTTCATATTGATGTGCTGGCCGCCCCAGTTTCCGGTAGGAATGCTTTGCATCTTTCCTGCCTCCGCGATGACGAAACACGCCGCCAATAAAACAAGAGCCAAGACAAGAATGTGATACTTCTTAAACATAGCCTTCGCATTGTAGGGCGGAGAGAAACTTTCTGACAAATCACCGCGTAGTACGCTACACTGCGGGTGAAAACGACCTTTCATCCAAAATCTGCGTAGCTCATGTCAGTTTTTCGGGTAAGTTGATCTCCGGATCAGACCCGGTCTCTATTTTCTATCGTTCAAAGTGAGGATGCCCAAAATATGCGACGCTTACTCGTGACCTGCCTATCAATGCTCCTGCTGATAGCCGCGGTCTCCACCGCCACCGACATGCACAGCAGGGTTCAAGCTAAACCGCTCAACATCCCTGTCGTCTATTACAAACTTCCGAACGGCCTGAAGGTCGTGATCTCAGAAGATCACAACGCACCAGTCGTGACTGTCGCCGTCTATTACAACGTCGGCATGCGTCTCGAACCCAAGGGCCGCACCGGCTTCGCACACCTCTTTGAACACATGATGTTTCAGGGTTCTGCGAACGTGAAGAAGTTTGAGCACGCGAAGTTTGTAGAGGCAAACGGCGGCAGTTTGAACGGCCACACGGATTTTGATTACACAAACTATTACGAGACGATGCCCAGCAATCGCGTGGAGCTCGGGATCTGGCTCGAATCCGATCGCATGCGGTCGCTCGACGTCAGCGAGGAGAACCTCAAGAACCAGCAGGCAGTCGTGAGCGAAGAAGTTCGCGTGAACGTGCTGAACCAGCCTTACCAATTATTCGAATGGATCAGCCTTTGGGAGAACGCATTCACAAACTGGAACAACTCGCACAATGGCTACGGTGATCTCGCAGAGATCAACGCCGCGACGATCGCAGACGTTCGCAGCTTCTTCAAGACTTACTACGCACCGAACAATGCCGTATTAACTGTCGTCGGCGATGTTGACGTGAACGACGTGAAGAAGATGGTCGAGAAACACTTTGCGAGCATTCCCAGCCAGCCGATGCCGGCACGCGCCGATCTGACTGAGCCGCCGCAAACGAAAGAGAAAAGAGTGTCTCAGACTGACAAACTCGCGAACCTGCCCGCGCTCGCAACCGGCTATCACCTGCCGCCGCAAAACTCGCCTGACTTTCCAGCGATGGCGCTCCTGGTCCGAATCCTTCAGGTCGGCGAAAGCTCGCGCTGGTACCAGCGTCTCGTGAAAGAGAAGGAGCTGACACTCGATCTCTCAGGCGGGCTGAACTACTTCGGTAACGAGTTTGACTACACCGGTCCGATGATCATGACCACGCGCACGACGTACAAACCTGGTCACACTGCCGACGAAGTCATCAAGGAGATGGACGCGGTGATCGCTGACATCACGTCGAAAGGCATCACTGAAAAAGAGCTGGCAGACGCGAAGGTCAGTTACCGATCGAACTTCTACGACCAGCTAGAAGGCAGCATGGGCAAAGCACACTTGCTGTCAGCGCTGGCTATTTTCCGTGACGATCCGCAGCAGATCAACTCATTGTTGACGCCGTTCGAAAATGTCACTGCCGCGCAGATCAAAGCCGCGGCCGCGAAGTATCTCGTGGCGACGAATCGCACGGTGATCGATCGCGTCCCCGAAGCAAAAGCGCAGCCCAAGTCTGAGAAATAGTCACGGACCACATTGAAAGGCATCGAGATGAAAATACTACTCGCGATCATACTGCTGACAACAACTGCATTCGCACAACAGAAGACGCCGCCGGCGCCGGGCGCCGCGCGGCCTCTGAATCTACCGAAGATCACGGAAAAGAAACTCTCCAATGGACTGACAGTCGTGATGGCGCCGTTGCCAAACGTGCCGAAGATCTCCGCGATGCTCACGTTTCGCTCGGCAACGACCGCCAGCGATCGTGATGCACATCCCGGTATCGCGCAGATCGCAGCGTCTGTCGCAAACGAGGGCACTGACACGCGCACCAGCAAACAGCTCAAGGAAGAGTTGCGCTCGATCGGCGGCTCGCTCGGGCTCGGCAGCGATGCCGACTCCACGACGATGACCGCCACGTCGTTGTCAGAGTTTTCCACGAAGCTCTTTGAATTGATGAGCGACGTGGCCCAACACCCATCGTATCCTGAGACGGAAGTTAAGCTGGCCCAGGAAAACACGATTCAGCAGATTCGCGCGGGCCGTGCGAATCCGGGTTTCCTCGTCAACGAGCGTTTTCAAAAGGCGGTCTTCGGAAATCACCCGTACAGCTTCGTCGTGCCGGACGAGAAGTCGATCAGCGCGCTCACGCGAAACGATCTGCGCGCGTTCGTGACGAAGTATTACATCCCGAACGCCGCTTACCTCGTGGTAGTCGGCGATATCGACGTCGATAAGACGTTCGCGGAAATCGAGAAGGCTTTCGGTAGTTGGAAGAGCGGCACAGTGCCGCCCGACGATAACCCGCCGGTGCCGCAGCGAGACAAGCGTCAGATTTATTTCGTGAACCGGCCGGGCTCGATCCAGTCAGCCATTTACATCGGCAACGTGAGTATTCCGCGTAAAGACAAAGACTACTTCGCGATTCGCACTGCCAACACGATCTACGGCGGCTCGTTCTATTCCCGACTGACGCGCAACATACGCGAGTCGAAGGGTTACACGTATTCGCCGTTCAGCTCGTCAAACACGCAAGCGAAGACGGGATCGTTCTTAGCGGGCGCTTTCGTGCGCAACGAAGTGACTGGTCCGACGTTGCTCGAGATCTTTTACGAGCTCGATCGGATGCGCGTGCTGCCGGTGACTGACGAGGAGCTGAGCGCGGCGAAAGAGTTCAGCACGGGAAACTTCTCCGTCGAGCTGGCGAGCCAGCTTGGACTCGCGGGTCGTATCAGCACGATTTACACGTACGATCTCGATAAGAACTTCATCAACGACTTTCGACCGAAGATCGAAGCGCTGACTACAGCGGATATTCAAAAAGTCGCGGCGAAGTATTTCGATACTTACCGTGCGGCGATCGTGATTGTCGGCGATTGGCAGAAGGTGAAGGACCAGGTCACGCCGTTTGGTGATGTGACGATCTACGATTCGGAGGGCAATGTCGTAAGCAAGTCGTAGACAGGATTTACAAGATTTTTCAGGATTAACAGGAAGGTGGGATCAGGAGACTAACCAGCTCAGGTAGTTGCCGAACTGGTCGATCATGACCCCGCCTTCTTTCATTAAGCCCGTCACTACCAGAATCAATCGATCGCCCAGCAGGAATGGCGCGAGTGCGAGCGAGACTGAGCCAAAGATCAGTAGGTTCGAAGCGATCTCCGATAATTCACTCTTCTTCATAGTCGAATCTCCAATACATTTGCTCGGGGAGAGCAAGAGGAGGGGCATACGTGCGGCAGCAAGCGATATGCCGCCTCGACGTATTTGCGTTAAAAAATCTCGAAGGCTATGCAGGTGAGTAGTTTAGGTGTTTGGAGCGATATTCCTGGCCCAACTCAGGGTATGTCAAACTCCAGTCAGGGTGCTATAGGCCAGAGCAATTTGATTTGCCCGCAAGAATCAACTGTAGGGGTGGCCCTCCGTAGCCACCCGTCGTTGATATCGCACGGTGTCGAGACGGGTGGTTCCTTCAATCTGACTTTCCTCGTAACCGAATTCAAACCAATCTGATTAAAGATCAGTCAACTCCACTCATCTTCCCGATCTCATAACGTGTAATTTTGACGGAAGAACTTCCGTGGCGCCGCGATTGCTCAATGGGCCAACCGTGGTCGCTCCACCTGGACCACAAATTTTTTAGTTGGACCAAACGGACGCAAATGCAGAAGAGCAAAGCTAACAAAAACACGCCCCGCAAGCTTCGCGGATTCTCCACGATGGAGCTGATTATCACCGCCACGATCCTGACGATCGTTACCGGACTAGGCCTGATGGGAATCAGCCGCGCCAAAGCCAGTGTTCGTCTCGCCGGCTCAGCACGCGAGTATGCATCGTACATCGAGAAGGCGCGCGTCTATTCCATTCGCCGTCACGCCGACGATGCAGCCACACGAGCCAGCGTCGCCATCAACGACGATAAAGCCAGCTACAACGTGACGATGGATCTTGACGGCGACGGTGGCATGGACACTCGCACCGTCAATCTTCCGTCCGGAATCACGTTTGAAACAGTTGAGACGATCGCTTTCGACTGGCGTGGCCGCACGTGGAGCACGGTCGGCGGGGACACGACGTCCAACGCGCAAGTTTCAATCACACTCAAGTACGGCTCCGATGCAATCTCCATCGACGTCACCGGTTCAGGCGACATCACGATCGACAGCAGGGTTTTCGACGATTCAGTGCCGACCGTGAATCTTAACGTCGGAGATTTAACAGCCGGCGCGACGCCAGTACCGACGCCCGACACAACTACAGCAGCCACGCCTGATCCAACCGGCGGCACGACCGATCCGGTCGATCCAACCGGAACCGGAACCGGGGATACGCCTTCGTCAACCCCGACACCAACTCCGACTCCAACTCCAACACCAACCCCGACGCCGACGCCGACTCCAAAGCCGACCCCATCACCGAAAGCAACGCCGAACCCGACGCCAACTCCCGAGGTTTGCAGTATCACTACGAGTCCCTCGACGCTGAGTCTGAGCTTGTTAGGCACGGGTTCGATCACGGTCACCCATAACTCTTCGACGAGCATTAAGATTACCGCCACTTCAAGCAAGCCGTCTGACTTGCAGGTAAGTGGAGCTCAAACCGTCAGCCCGGGAAGCTCCGCGACGTTCACGCTCAAATCAAAGAAACTGCTGGGAACTTATTCGGTAACGTTTAGTGCTCCCTGCGGTTCGAAAACAGTGCCGGTTTTAGTCGTTCTCTAAAACATCGAGTGAACAAGGAACAGGAAAGCCCCATGAAAATCCGAACTCCCAAAACAACAACAGCGAACGGTGAAGGTGGTTTCACCCTAATCGAAACCAGCATCGCGATGGTCGTGATGATGGTCGCCGCCCTCGCCTGCTCCTCGCTGTTTGTCTTCTCAATACAGAACAACGTCGGCGGCAGCGAACGCGCCCTCTCGATGGCCGTGGCCCAGCAACAGCTCGAACAGCTCCGCAGCGTTGAGTACGGAGATTCCACACTGAACGACCTTACGACAAACTTCAGCGTGACGACCGGTGGACGCACCTACAACGTGCAAAGAGAAGTTGTGACCGAAAAGAATTCCAATAACACATCAAAGGAATTGAAGAGAATCACGATCACCGTCACGCCACAGGCTGCTGGTCCAAACTGGACACGCACACCCGTGGTGCTCGTCTCGTATCGCTCAACACTCAACGCTGGAAGCTACAAGGTCAGCGACTAAAACCGGGTGGCCACGGAGGGCCACCCCTCAGTTGATGCAAGTAAGTCTCACTTAACAAGGCAAACAACATGAAGATGCGACGTTCAAATAATCAGGCCGGGTTTTCTTTGCTCGAAGTGCTCATCGCGATGGGTATCACCATCACGATCATGACCCTGGCCAGCACCTTACTCGCCGCCAGCTTTCGCGTGCGCTCCCGCGAAGATCGCAAGTCTGACGCTGTCGCCGACGTGCAACGCGCGCTCAACATCATGACGCGCGAGATCGCTAACGCCGGCCTGAAACTCCCCGATGGACTTGCGGCTGTCTCGAAGAATGGCGTCGTCGCTAACGACAGCGACAGCGAATCGCTGCGCATCGTCTCGAACCTGAATGGTATGCCTGACTCCGCCAACGGTTATTTCGAAGATGGCGACGTTGACGATACCGATGAGGATCTCAAATTCCTGATGTACGTTGATTCAACTATCGGTCAGCGCTACATCGTGCGTTACGAAAGAAACGGCAGCAATCAAACGACCGTGCTCGCGAACCGCATCGATTCGCTGATCTTTCGTTACTACGACGAGAAAGTTACTTACGACACGACCGTCCGGACCGTCGACGGCGCTCAGATTTGCGACATTACGAATGTGAAGAATGCCGCCGGCGCCGATAAAACCGAAGTCTCGCCAGGTGAAGCGAAGTACGTGGTGATCGCTGTTGGCGTAACGCTGCCGGCAGTTGGCAGTCCGAACACCGACGGTTATCAGCCCGCGTCACAAGTACAACTCACGTCAGACGTAGTCCTGCGCAACTCAATCGATTATTAAGGAGCCTGAGACAGCAATGAAACGCGATTCCAAACTGAATGCCAATAACCGCGCCGGCGAACGAGGCGCCGCGCTCGTAACGATGTTGCTGGTGTCTGTGCTTCTACTCGGTGCGGGCGGCGCATTGATCATGACGACGATGATGTCGGCAAACAACTCGGTCGGCTCGACCGCGGAGATGCAGGCTTACTACGTCGCGGAATCGGGAATGCAATCGGCACTGAACGTGCTGCGTGGCAATACGAAGCCATTGCTTGTTGACAGTGATCGAATGAGTTTTCGCACCGCCATCATCCCGAGCATTTCGAATGGCGGCAATGGCGGCACACCGCGTTTTTCCGGTTGGCTGCCTTACAACGATCCGGCAAATGCGACGAGTCTCGTGCCCGTGAGCATCGGAGCAATCACTGGGGGTTACAGAGTCACTGTCGAGAACATGGATCCCAACAGTCACATCGTCGAGTTTTCAACTTCAGCAAAAATCGATGGCGGCGACGCGGGCAAAACGTATCAAAGGACATTTGGCACTACCGGCGGAACTGATGAAGTGACGATTCGATACGAAGGCCAGGGCGCCACAACACTGACTCCCGATCCTTATACTTTCCCGCTGACAACCGATTCAGCGCTCGGCAGTTTCGTTATCGAAAGACCAGGCGGCAGCACCGACAACGACGTTACGATCCCGAAGACCGGTTTCGAAATCACGATCACGCAAACTCTGCCGTGGCCGGCAACGACCATTCTCGAAGGCACGTTCGAAGGTGATGTTGACACTGCTGCAACAACAGTCAAAGTCACGTTCGATAAAGCTTATGTGAAAGCTGACGGAACGAAGTACGCGCTCAATCTCGACGGCGGCACGAAGGTGCTGGATCTTCAATACAACGTATCGCCAACCACTACGAGCATTCCTTCTAAAGTTACTTCTCCCGATCCGAAGCGCTTGTTGCTCAAGTCGTATGGCTTTGGACCACAGGGCGCCGAGAAGCGTCTCGAGCTGATGATCAGCAGAGCGAATCTCGACTTTGAGTCGCCCGCGGGTTTCACAATGAAGGGTCCCGACGATTGTTCGGGGGTTTCATTCGATACCGGTAGCAGCGGCGCGAAGTGGTATTCAGGTGTGGACAACGCTGGCAAAGAGCCGCAGCGTCCTGCTTTCGCCGTCTCTCAGTGCGACAAAGACTCGGTCAATGCAGGTATCGTGAAACACGACACAGTCGTCGATCCTGAGATTGGTATTTTAGGAGACGCTGACACGCTGCCGGGAACAGTCGAAACACCTTCGTTCCTCGATTCAGCCGACAAAGCGCGCGCGTATCTCCAGGGCTTACAGGACAAGGCAAAGTCGCTTAATCGTTTATTCACTGGTCCTAAGACGATCGCCGACTCGACTACCAGCGGCAAGTTCACGTTTGTCGAGGGCGATTGCACGCTCGACAGCGGGTCAGGATTTCTGGTTGTGACTGGCACGTTGACGCTGCGCGGCAACCCGAATTTCAATGGCGTCATTCTCGTGTTGGGCGAGGGCAAGTTGCTCCGTGATGGTGGAGGCAATGGCGACATCTTTGGCGCGATCACGATCGCCGCGTTCAATCGCACAAGTGGCGGCTTCACCACACCCACGTTCCATACAAATGGTGGCGGTAACTCAACCATTCAATACGACTCTTCCGCCTTGAACATGGGAATCGCATCCGCGAACAACGTCTCAGGAATCCGTGAGTTCTAATGACTTCGCGCTACTAGTGAATAGAACAAGTCAGGAAGAGGGGCTTGCCCCCGCTGTTGCCTGGATCGGCGAGCGGGGGCAAGCCCCTCTTCCTGACTTGTTCTATTCCACGGCCATAGAAAGGCACAAAATGCACAAAAGTTTTTCTTGTAAATCCTGTAAATCCTGTCATCCTGTAAAAAAACTATGCGTACTCCAATGTTTATCGCCATCGCACTATTACTCACTCTTCAATCCGCGAGCGCTGTCCGACAAAATGGATCCAAACCCGCTTTAAGTGACTGCCAGCTCGGCGCCCAAATCAAAGCGAAGTGCGGCACGTATGAAGTCTACGAAAACCGCGCCAGCAAAAATGGCCGGAAGATCTCTCTGAAGATCGTCCTCGTCCCTGCAACTGGTGACAAACGCGAACCAGAGCCACTCGTTTACTTCGCTGGTGGACCAGGCGGCTCAGCCACCGAAGACGCTGCGGGGATCGCACAGGCGTTTCCGGGAATACTCGCGCATCGCGACCTGCTCTTCGTCGATCAGCGCGGCACCGGCGGCTCGCATCCACTCGATTGCAAGTTTTACGACGCGGCAGATCTGCAAACGTACCTCGGCTACTTCTTTCCTCTCGACGACGTCCGCAAGTGTCGCGAACAACTCGAAACCAATTCGGATCTGAAGCTCTACGTAACCACGATCGCGGCTGATGATATGGACGAAGTGCGAGCAGCGCTTGGTTACGAGCGGCTCAATCTCTTCGGCGGCTCTTACGGCACGCGCGCGGCGCTGACTTACCTGAAGCGACATCCGCAACACGTGCGCGCCGCTGTGCTCCAGGGCATCTCGCCGACCGACCACTTCATGCCCAGCGATTTTCCGGTCCAGACCGAGCGCGCGCTTCAGGGTGTGCTTTCAGAATGTCTCGCCGACAAAGCTTGCAGTGAAGCTTTTCCAAATATCAAAGAGGAAACGAAGTCAGTACTCGCAGAGTTGATCAAAGGACCAGTCGAAGTCGAGATTCAAAAGCCACGCTCGAACGATCGCGTCAAAGTAAAACTCTCTCGCGATCTCGCGGCGGAAGCGATTCGCTACATGCTTTACTCACCGGTGCCTGCCAGTCGCGTTCCACTCATCCTGCACCTCGCGTCGCAGGGCAATTACGGTCCGTTGGCCCGTACCGCTGTTCAGTATCGGATGAATCTCGTGGGCAGCGGTAGCAACGGCATGTATCTCTCAGTCACTTGCGCCGAAGACTTGCCGTGGATAAAACCCGGCGAGGGCGAACGAATGGCGGCGAACACGTTTCTCGGTGATTACCGTCTGCGCCAGCAACGCGAAGCGTGCACGCTCTGGCCACGCACCGAGATCGAGCGCGATTACGCGCAGCCGGTTAAATCAGACAAACCGGTTTTGATTTTGACTGGTGAATGGGATCCCGTAACGCCGCCGGCGAATGCCGAACGTGCGGCGAAGACTTTGACGAACAGTCTTAACATCGTCGTGCCGAGCGGCGCGCACGGACTCGACGGGCTCGAAGGCATGGACTGCATCGATAACCTGATCGTGGAATTCATCGAACGCGGAACCACCAAAGGTCTCGACACGTCGTGCGTGAAGAATATGCACCGGAAGGGATTTGCTCTAAAGCTTCAATGAGGTGCCAGAGTTGTCAGACCTTATTACCCGACGATGCGCAATTCTGTGCTAGCTGCGGTCTGCCGACATCACGCCATCCGAGCGACGCCACCACCCAGATCGGCCAACATCAGACAAACGCTGATTCTCCGCGAGCGACAGACGAGCAGGTCGATCGTCGCATCGGTCTGATCCTCGATTCCAGGTACAAGTTGATCGAAAGTCTTGGTGAAGGCGGCATGGGATCCGTCTTTCGTGCGAAGCGTCTGCACATCGGCGACGAGGTCGCTGTGAAACTACTGCATCGCGATCTCGTACGCGAGCAACAGGCGCTCGAGCGCTTCCGTCGCGAGGCTAGCACGGCCGCGCAGATCCGCCACCCGAACGTCGTCACCATTCACGATTTTAGCGACGGGGGCGGTGCGGCAGGCGAAGCATACATCGTGATGGAACTGGCGCCAGGCGCCTCACTCGGCAAACTGCTGCGTCGCGAAGGTCGTATGCCGGCAAAGCGCGCAGTGCATTTGATGCTGGACATCTGTAACGGTGTCGGCGTGGCCCATCGCCAGGGACTGCTGCATCGCGACCTAAAACCTGACAACGTGATCGTTGTTCCGCCTGCTCATGAAGGCGAAGAAGAAACAGCGAAGGTCGTTGATTTTGGACTCGCCAAAGTTCGCGACGTCGCGGCAGCGAGTTCACTGACCAAAACCGGCACGGTGCTCGGCACGCTGTATTACATGTCGCCTGAGCAATGCAGCGGTGAAGAGCTCGACGCGCGCGCGGATGTTTACAGTCTCGGCGCGATGCTGTACGAGATGCTGATCGGTAACCCGCCTTTCCGCGCAAACAACATGGCCGGGCTGATCTCAAAACATCTTCACGAGCTGCCGCCGGCTTTTCCGGAGTTTCTACAGGTTCCGCCTGCGATCCAGTCAGCCTGTCTGCGCGCGCTCGCCAAGGACCGCAATCAACGCCAGCCCGACGCGCTCGCATTCGGTCGCGAGCTGAAGAAAGCGTTGGAGACGCCGGTCCATTACCAACCTTCCCCGCAGACAGTGACGCGACGTTCGCCGCTGAGATGGATCGCCGCAGCAGCAGCCGTGATGGTCGCGCTGGTTGTTATCGTGGGTGTCGGGATCGCGATTCAGTTTGGAGTGAGCCGCATCAGAGCGAGCCGTGAAAGTGCTGTCCAAATAGCCAACCAGAACACTGCTCCTCCGGTTGTGACTTCATCGTCTGAGGACCTGAGAGGCACATGGGCGGGAGCCTATGGACCAATGGGTTCCGCCACGAAGCTCGTTATCAAGAATCAAAACGGCAAAGAGTTTGACGGCACGTTGGAACAGGGGACGACTCGCGTCGCTTTCAAAGGCACTTACGACTCGCAATCACGCACCTTGACGATGACGCAAACCGAGCTGTTGAGTGGAGAAGATTGGAGTCTTGGTGAAGATGTCGGAACGTTATCGAGCGATGGCAAGAAGCTCACTGGAAGTGGCAAGGACGCGCTTGGCGGTCCGCTTGGGATGAGTTATCAGTTCAGTTTTACAAGGAAATAGGTCCTATAGGACTTATAGGACCTATTTCTGTGATTTTGGCTAGTTCAAAAGCTGCAGCCCGAGGATCTGTTCGAGGATCGTACCGAGAATGCTGTAGCTTCCATTCGAGTAGCGGCCGTATTGTGAGCGGCTGTAGTAACCGTCCTCATACCCGCGCCTGAAACCTTCACGGAAGTAATACTGATACTCGCTCAGATCGACGTAGTAGGCGTCGTAGCCGTAGCTCGCGTCCTGGTAACCGTAAGCCTCTTCAGGACTGAAGCGATAGCCATCCTGACGGTCGGCCTGCCCGGCTTGGAAGCCTTCTTCATAACCATCGTTGACCGCGCGCTGCAACTGCTCTGCGCCATAACGATTGGTCTCGTAGTAGCTGCCGCCTCGGTGGTAGCGATAGTTGTACGGGCCGTAGTCGTTGTAACGCCACTGCTGCAATCGCAACTGATCGCGACGCAGTTGTTCGTAGTAACGCTGCTGGTAACGCAACTGGTTCAAACGTCTTTGCTGCTCGAGCAGACGTTGACGCTGGTTCAGGAAGTTCTGGCGTCGCTGCCAGTCCTGACTATAGCGTTGGGCGCGCTGCTCCTGTTCCTGCCGCCAGTTGCGCTGACGCCAGTTGTCATTGTTATTGCGATTGTCGTCGCGACGGCCGTTCCAGTCACGATTGCGATCATTCCAGTCTCGATTGCGATCTCGATCGCGATCTGATTGCTGGCGACGTTGCTGTTCAAGTTGCTCTTGCTGCTGTTGGCGCTGTCGCTGTGACTCCCAATCGCGATTCTGCTGTTGTTGCTGGCGGTCTCGCTGCCAACGCTGTTCGCGTTCCTGCGACTGGCGGATCTGCTCCTGTCGTTGCTGCTGCCAGCGGTCTTCGCGTTCGCGGGATTGCTGGACCTGCTGTTGTCGCTGTTGCTCGTTACGTTGTTGTTGCTGCTGCTGGCGCTGTTGTTCCCAACGCTGCTGGCGTTCCTGACTGTTCTGCTGTTGCTGCTGGCGCTGTTGTTCCCAGCGCTGCTGCCGTTCCTGACTGCTCTGCTGTTGCTGCTGGCGCTGTTGTTCCCAACGCTGCTGCCGTTCCTGGCTGTTCTGCTGCTGTTGTTGTGTTTGTTGTTCGTTACGACGGTTCTGTCGTTCTTCCTGTCGTTGTTCGCGTTCAGCCTGGTTTTCCTGCCGTCGCTCCTCACCACGACCCCGCCGTCCCTGCGCATTGGCGACGTCGCTTGCTCCCAACACGAGAGTGCTTATCGCCAGTGATAAACCGATCTGTTTTAGATATTTCACCTTTGATTTTCCTTTCAGTCCGACGGGAGAGAGGTCGACTCCGGCACATTTGGCAAGCGCCATTCCACACCGGAATAAGGCTGGATTCCGGTGCATCTATGTAGGTTTACGAGACGATATCAAGCAGGAAGTAACGATATGGGATAGTAATTTGGGCCACGAATCGCAAAATCCGTGTTATCGGTGGCACTGGCATGGTGGTTGCCGAAATTCCCTGAAAAATAGCTTTTTGAGGGGGGCTTGTATGAGACAAATAAAAGTGTGGCCACACCTCACAATGGTGGCGGTGGTGTGTGCCGTCCTGGCGGGAGTTGGCGTGGCCCTGTGGATCAAACACGAACAGACCGCGTCGGCTGAGGCGATACCAAACGCAGCGCGTATTCAGCGCGTTGAAGGTGAGGTAGCGCTCAACAGCGACCAGGCCGGGAACACCCAAACCGAAGATTGGATTCGCGCAACTGAGAACCAGCCGGTCTCGGTGGGCGATCGCCTCTACACGCGCGACAACTCGCGTACGAGTTTGGCGTTTACCGGGCGCAACTTCGCGCGGCTCAATCCAAACACGTCGCTCGACGTGCTTGCGCTCGACGATCGTCGCACGCAGCTCGCTCTGCGTGACGGATCGGCCATGTTCGACGTCGGCTATCTGAACTCGGGAGATCTATTCGAAGTAGCGACGCCGTATGGCGCAGTCGATCTTCAGCAACCTGGGCTCTACAACGTCGGCATCGACAATGGTCAGGTGTTGATCTCAGTGCTGAGTGGTCTCGCGCAAGTCGTCGGACTCGGCGGCAGCGGGCAGATCAGCA
>Ga0207694_10000402_pt1 | contig 40309 bp, 77 predicted proteins | sample KBSC34metaG_FD_184353 | JGI IMG/M metagenome (GOLD analysis project Ga0207694, IMG submission 184353) | Corn rhizosphere microbial communities from Kellogg Biological Station, Michigan, USA - KBS C3-4 metaG (SPAdes) (version 2) | ecosystem: Host-associated > Plants > Roots > Rhizosphere > Soil... | reverse complement strand
CCCGCCGGGACGAATGAGGCGGCGCTGTAGCCACTATCTTTCCCCGTCTTTCCTCCGGTTCCATTAAACCCGACGAAGTTGCTATCGACGGAAGACCCAGGGCCGCTAAAATCGCCTGTACCTCCACCGCCACCACTACCGGACCCTCCACCACCAGGCACGGGCTGCGCCATTGCAGGCATGCTTAGAAGGGCCACGATGAACGCAGCCGAAGCAACCTTCCGCATCATCGTGGCTTACCCGTAGTAGGAAATGTGGAGGACCGCGCTCGCTGTCTGTTCGATAAATTTCAGCAATGGCAGCACATCGACACGCTCAAACGTATAAGGCGTGTTGACCGGGAGCGGCATTCCCACGGTCCCGGTTGGGTTGGTGCCGTCATCACGCCAGCGCACGGCCTGCGTTTCAGCAATGACAAGGCATCGCACTGCACCGCTAGGAACCGTCAGCGCCGTTGCGGAGCTAAGGGACGTGATTCTTTGATATCCCAAAGGGCCAAAAGCCCCAGGACTTTGAGCGGCCATGTAGGATTGCCTTTCTTACGGCGAGGGATAGGAGAGGATTGGAGCCGCGATGTTCGGCGCAAAGCGCGCGATCTTGTCAGCAGCTATGATGTCGGAGACGATTTGTGTCGCGAACGTACCCCAGACCTGAACGCGGTCATCATCTTTGAGATACGGCGCAGATTGCAGGAGGGCGGTGTAGAGATATGCGTCTGGGTACTTGGTCAGAAGCCAATTCGTGTCTGTTGGCGCCGAAAGGGCCGGGAGCGATTGCCAGTAATTGATCTGGGCCGTGTATGTGCCCGTGTTCCAGGGCCAGAACTGGATCTGATTACCGACAATCGAGAATAGCTGCGGGTCGCCATCCTGATTGGGCCGCATGATCTTCTGTTCCGCGATCTTCTCGGGCTCGCAGAACTGGACTTGGCCACTGTTAGACATGGTGGACAGGACGATGGCCCGGAGACCTTCAAAATCGGCCGGCAGATTGGTATACTCGGAGGTGATATTGAGCGTGGACGAGCCCAGCATCTGGCGAACGGGGCCATCCATGAGCAACCGGCGCTGGATTTGCACCGTCGCCATCGTCACCCAGTCTGGGATAGCCGAGGTCAAGTCAGAGCGATTCAGCGTGTCGGCAATGGCTGTCTTGAGGCCGCCAAACGTGCTTAGCGCCATCAGATGTGCCTATGTTTCTTGCCGATGCGGCCTGAACCAGTCCTAAAGCCCCGATAATCGGAGTCGTTCAGGTAGCGGATAAGCTCTTTTTCAAAGGCGGGGTGGTAGAGGTTTATGCCCTTAGCCAGGAATTGAGCATGAATCGTGGCCGGGATCGTCCCCACGTACTGCAATTCCCGGCTCGGCGTGTAACCGTCGAAATTGTTCTGTATCTGCTTATTACGGTCCAGGAGAGCCGATAAATCCTCCTTCTCCGTGACCGTGAAAGTCCCATCCTCGTTGTCGATCCATTCACGCTTAATGCCTGGATCGCTGAGAAACGGTATGACTTTGCTCATTCAGTCTCGCCGTAGCCCTTGGCTTCCATGGAAGCGGCCGTCGCCGGATCGACAAACAGAACATCGTCCCGCTTTGCCATCACATCGCCACCAGGTGCGTCACCATCAGGCGCCACATGAACGCCCGTCGAGACTTTACCGTCTCCGTGCTTGGTCACGCGGACAGCGACCATGCCGTTCGGAACCTGAATCTCAGGCTCGTCCGTTCCGTCTGCTTTCTTACGCGGCATTCATCCTCCTCAAAGAAAATGGGGCGACCCTTTCGAGCCGCCCCGGTTGCACCCGGATGCGTTACACAGCCAGGATCATGGCGTGGGCCTTCTCGTTCTTCATAACGAGGGTTTTTTCCGCGATGATCTGGAACTTCTCGGCGTCGCCGGTCTGCGCTAGCGTGTCAGTGAACATGCCGCGAAGAGTGGCAATGCCAACCATGTCGGGATCGACCAGCAAGACAGCATTCGCAACCGCGTATTGATGCGGGATGAACGTCAGCTTGCCGAAGTCATCGACATACACATCAGCGGCACCGATGATGGTGGCTTGCTCAGTCGGCTTCGCATCCACGCGAATGGAGGCAATGCCGGTGAAGCCACTCATCGTCTGCTTGGTGGTGCCCGACATGTAGCACTGGGTCGGGTTGGCACCATTGCCAAAAGCCGTCGCGCGGACGGTCTTGAGCAACGCTTCAGTCAGAGTACGGGTCGTGCCGGCAGTGGCCGCCGTGGTCACGCCGCCGGAATAGCCGGTGGTCGATCCACCCGAACCCAGCGAGGTGTTGGAGGTCAGCCAGGTACGGAAGCCGCCCGAGTGGCGAGCCGTGCCGCCAGATTCCTGGTTGGACGCGACGTTATTCAGCCACGCCAATTCCATGTCGGTGCGCAGTTCGATGCCCTTAAGCACCTTCTGGCGATTGATTTCCGACGCGCGGCCGGCTTTCTTGACCACCTCGTCGGTGCCAGAAACGATGCCGACTTTACGGAAGATCTGGCAATAGTTGCCGACACGGGTGGTGATGTTTTCAGACGAGGCGAAGGAAGGGCTGTCGTCACCTTCCAATTGAGCATTAGCGGCAGGCGCGGCAAGCGCCTCGGTCTGCCATTCGTGCTTGGTCTGAGTGGCCTTGCCCGCATTACCGACATTGTTGGTGAACGGGGTCTTGGAGGGAGCAACGCGATAGATGGTATCTTCGAGGTCCTCGCGGATACCGATGGTGGTCAGCGTAGTAGCTGTACCGGAGACTGCCGACATTAACTTGGTCCTTTGAGTGTGCGCAGCTCGACAAGCTCGTCCACGGTCAGCTCACGCTTCCGGGAAAGGGCTTCGATGCGCGCAGATTGGGTGGAGCCCGGAGCCGAGGATGCCGGCGGTTTGGCCGGTGTTTTCCTGACTGGGGCGGCTATAGGCGCTGCATTGACAAGCTTCTTCGCCGTCGCCTGACCGTTGCGCCACTTCATGGCGTCGTAAGCGATGGAGGCTTCGATAGCCGTCAGATGCGGAATACGTTCTGCGGGCAAACCAAGGTCCAATAGGAACTTGCCAAGTGCCTGCTTGCGTTCGTTTCCAAGTTTCGGGTCGGTTAGCTCTGGCGCGTACTGGCCTAGCTTCGCCTCTTCCTGGGCAACAAACTCTTGGAACCGTGATTTCTCGGCCTCATCCTTGGCAGACTGGATCTGCTGGATGCGTTTGGCCTGTTCATCGATCCATTCACGTTCGGCATCTCGCTGCATTTGCAGCTTGATGACCGCGTCGCCACCGTGAAGATCCACGGCAGCATTCCAGTCCACATTCCCCCATTTCTGGTTGAATGCGTCACGTTGATACTTGAGGGCATCGAGAGCGACCGGGATTTGCTTATCCAGCCCAGCGGTAAGCTGCTGAAGCCTGGATGCTTCGGCGTCGAATGCCTTCTTTTTCTCGGCGCTTTCCTGCATTGCGCGGGCAGTTGCCGAGTTACGTTCATCCTCCTTTCGGACGATGATCTCTTGCACATCGGGCGGAAGGGCTTTGAAGCGTTCCTTCGCGTCCGCGTCCCAGAACTTTGGCGGCTCAATCGCGGGCTGGTTAGCCTCTTCGGCTTCAGTTTCCGTGGTCTCTGCCGTCGTTTCACCATCGGTTTGCGTTTCCGCTCCGGTGGTATCCTCAGCCGTGGGTTCGGCTGGTGAATCTGTCTGTGCCGGCGCTGCCTCAGTGGGCGCTTCCGGCTCTTTCTTGGGGAGGTCCAGGACCGCTACGGCCTGGTCAATAGATAACGGGCCAGTGCTTTCGCCTGGTTGAGACATGCTTACCTCTGGTGGATGCGATCCCGTCCGCTAGGAGCGGTTGCCGGTTGTCGCTGGGTTAAGGCTCTCGATGTATTTCTCGATCTCTGCGGAGCCTTGGCCGCAGAACGAGGCTAGTTCGGCTTGGACGCTGTCTAAGATGTGGATTAGGCGATAAAGTTCTTCGCGCTTGGCCGCTTCGTCTGGCTTGGAAGCGAGGAGGTTCTTAACGGCGACGGCGCGAACCTTGTCGAATGCTTCGCTTGTCTGCGGGTATTCACGGCGCGCGGCTTGTTCGCGGGCTTTAAGGTCGCTCAAACCTTATTCCCCCCGATACCGACTTGAGCCGTCAGATGGCGCTGATGAGCCCCGATGGCCGCTGTCGTGATATTTGCGGCAGCGTCCTGATCAATCTCGTACTTCTTCAGAGCGGCTTCTGCCTGGGTCTGCTGCTGCTTCAGGATTGCCTGTGTCTGGTTGGCCTGCTGCTTAACCTGGGCGTCAATGTTTGCCTTCTGCATCGTCGTCTGAGCCTGGAGCTGGGCTTTGACGATGTTCGGATCAGGCTTGGCCTGTACCGGCGGTGCATTCTGAGGATCGGTGAAGTAGCGTTCCGGCTGCTTGCGGCCCAATGCCTTGGCGAGGTCAATCGCGGCGTTATAGGCATTGTCCAACGTGACAATCGGACCGACTGCCCCACCCTGCTGCAACACAATGGCGTTCATGGCGCTTGCCAGAGTGTTGAGCGCGGCCAAATCAGCCTCACGCCCAGCGGCACCTAGGCCAACCTCAATGGTCATTGCGTTGCGCTCGCCCCATGTCGTGGGGTCGATGGGAACCCATTTGCCATTCAGGCGGACGATTGACGAGGCCTCAGCATTTTCCCGGATCAGGGAATGCAGGCCAAGATAAAGCTCTTTGACGCAGGTTTCGGCCAGGACACGGGCAATCATGCGGACGCGGCGCTGGGCCGCCTGCATGAGCGCCATAGCACCCTTGGCCGTGTCATGGAGCGTGTCAGGGTTAAGGCCCTGGGCGTTCCTGACCACACCTGACCGCATTTCGCCCACGGTGCTGAAGTATTCCAGGGCGCCGTATGCATCGAATGTCAGGCCGCCAGCCGAGAGCGGACGCACTGCTTGACCAGACTTGGAGCGGACTGGAACCGCAGGCTCATTACGCAACAAGTCGCTGATCGTGTAATCATTGGCCTGGTCCATCGCCACTTCGTAACGCTGGTTAAGCGCGAAATAGCTGGAATCCAGAAGCGAGCGGGTCAGGACCGTCTTAATCTGCTGCGTGCTGACAAGCTGGTCAGCCAGTGACAGGCCATAGAAGCGGTGGGCTACGAGATATGGCGAGCCAGCAGCGAACGGGATGCGCTGTTCCTTGCGGATTTCAATAAGCTTATCCGCCGTGGCGTTCGTCACCACGCGCCAGATGTCGAAATCTTCCCCTTCCCGGTCCTTTAGCCGGATGTAATGCTTGCGGATTTCCACCTGACGGAGCATGTCCGTGGTGGTGTCCGTGGTCTGGCTCTGAAGATGCTCGCCGGCCGTATCGCGAGCCAGTTGAATCTGCTGGTCCTGGACGGGAGCGTAGGGCTCCAGCTTGAGGACGATATCCTCATCAAAGCCCTCCGCGATCAGGTCTTGGACGCGAGGCCTTGAGCGCACCACGCAATAGGTAGCGTCTGCAATGCGGATCGTGTCGGGGCTGACGCTGAAATCATCAGGCGGCACGGCCCAATATTCGGCCCGCGAACAATCAGACCGAACAGTAAAGCTGTAGGTCTGCTGGGCGCTGGGGTAATCATGATCCGGCGGGTCAGCCTTGACATTGACCACTTGCCCAGATTGGTGAGCCAGCATCAATTCTTGGAGGGATTTCCCGCTGAAATCCTCGTCCTGATAGTCCTTCTTCCACCCGAATTCGAACAGGCATGTCTTGAGGAGAAGGCCGTCCTTGAAGCCCGTCATCAGGTTCAGGAAGCCAGGGTTTTCCTGGAATATGACGTGGTTCAGATAATCCGTTTCCTGCCGAGCCGCATCCTCATCACCAGGCTTGACCGGCTCAAACACAGCCACATCACCGCCGGCCGTGAAGATTTCCATGATATCGGGCAGGATCGTCTCAACCGCGTCCGCGATATCGGACGAAACGGCCCTGGAACGATTGGGCAAAGACGGGATGTCCGCCTTCATGTCGCCCTTGTAATAATCGAGGGCGCGGAGACGGTCTGCCCTTAATGCCTGGTCGTTCTCAAACCCCACCGAACGCTGCATCTCAACGCGGACCATCTGCAGCATGGTCTTGTCGTCATAGGGCGGGCGGTCTTGCGCCTCCTCCTTGGCTTCTGGAGCATCCGCCTTGACATCGACGTTCTCGGGTCCGGCGTAGCTCAATTAGACCCTTCCAATTCTTTCCACCATTGAGCTTTGCAATTCATAACTACTTGCTCGGAGATAACCCGGCGCCGGCCCCCAACCTTCACAAATGCCTCTGGGGGCAACTTTCTGAACGCTTCGCGCCCAAAACGAGCAATAAAGGCTGAGATGGTGGTGCAGCGGCGCTGGAACGCCTCATATTTTGTCGATGGCGACCAGTGGAAGCCGCGCGGAGCTTCGCCTTCTTCCTTACCGTTGGGATTGAGGCGCTCAATCCTTTCCGCGACGTTCCGAGAATGATTAGTGCGGACCAAATATTCCTGGATAGGCCAAATCTGATTGCCGCCCTTGCCCCGCCCGAGCGATCCCCAGGTTCCGCCGCTATGCGAGATAACGTACATTCATCAACCTCACACAGCCCCGAATGAGGGGATGGATAGTTTCTTTTCTTGTTTGATCACGCGATGGGCCAAAGCCAGATATCGGAACGCGTCAGCCGCATGACTTGAAAAGTCGTGCAATGGCCGCTCACGCCATGTCTGGCGCTTGCCATCCCATTCACGCCTGTATTGCTTCAGGGCCTCAATGCCGCGTCCGCAGCGATCAGTATCAAACCAGCAACGAGAAAGCATAAGGCGAACTGCGTTGATGCCGTCAGCCACTTCCTGCTGCGGTATGACGTCAATATCCCGAAGGCCCAGCTTCTCAAGTGTCTCGCGGCGTGATGTGCCATTATTTAGCTCTCGCACCTCAACGTCATGAGGCAGCATATGCCGGCCGTAACGGTAGTTCTTGGCCTCAAGGCGCTTGACGATCTGCGGCAACCCCTCGCCGCTTACTTCCATGTAATCAATCAGGCGCCGCTCTTTGCCAACGTCTTGGACGAACCAGATGGCGGTTGCGTCATCAATGCCCAAGTCCCAGGCCGTATCGACCTTAACCAGCGGCTCAACCGGGATCTTGCAAATCCGCTTGTCATTCTCGGCCGCCATCATCTCAGCGGCGTAATAGGAACCCTCAATCGTGGCGTCGAAGCTACACTCGTATTCGCGTTGGTAGGCCGCCTCATCCATAGAATTGCGGGCATCCGTCAATTCCTGTGGACTTAGAACCTTCGTCTCGGAAGCCTTCAATTCCCAGAGCGCCCAACCCTCGTCACCGTTCTTTGCCCGGTTGCGAAGGTCATAGAAGGTGTTCTTTCCTCGGGGCGTTCCTGCAAATGCGGCCCAGCCGGCGCGGTCCGAAAGCTGCGGACGAATGACCTCAGTCCATGCCCGAGGGTCCATATCCCCGAACTCATCAAGAATAACACCGTCAAAATACATGCCGCGAAGAGCATCGTAGTTGTCAGCGCCAAATAGGCGAACACGACCGCCGTTAGGTAAATCCGCCCGAAGTTCAGCCTCATTGAACTTCACCCCCGGTATAGGTGCGCAGTAATGACGGACGTAATCCCAGGCAACGGCCTTAGCCTGGCCTAGCAACGGTGCGACATACCCAAATCTTGGATTGGGCAACTGACACGTCAGAGCGCCGCGTATCGCCTCGTTGATAAAGGCAACAGTCTTGCCCGCCCTTCGATGAGCTACGGCAACACGCCAGCGATGCTTGGACTGATGAAACCCTAGCCATATGCCCCGTGGGTAATACGGGATTGTTACTTGCCGGACGGGTCCGATGTGCCACCAGCAGCATTAGCCGCCCAACTGACGACGATAGGGCCGCCTTCAGGCCCAGAATGCTCTACCTTGTCCCCATAACGCTTGGGGAAAACCTTGGAAGCAAACCACTTGCGGGTATCGACGCGGAGCCGTGAACGCTGCACGTGCTCGCCATTCAATACCCAGCCAGACTCGACACCAGCGCCTTTCTCAGCCTCGCTACGCCGCTCCATCCAGTCATTGCGCCCATCGTCGGAAATCTCAAGGATTTCATCGACTAAGCAGTCTGCCTGGGCCTCTCTAGCGCGCGTGTATTGGCCGAAGAATGTCTCATCCTTGATAAGCCAATTCGTGACAGTCTGCCTATCTGGCATATCCTCATCACGGCAAATGGCCCGAAGGCTCTCTCCGTCAATGAGCCTGGCGCAAATCTTCTCGCCAATCTCAGGAGTGTAGCTGGACGGTCTCCCTAGCTTCTTGGCCTTTGACACGTGTTACTCACAGTGCGATCCGTTTCCGGTTGTCGCGGTAAATGGGTTTAGAGGTACCGGTGGTGGCCCGGCCTAACCTGGCTAGGATCATTGTTCGGATTGGCTGGCGCAGGCTTTGACGGAGCTGCAACGCCAACCACACGGTTAGCCACCATCTCCAGTTTCTTGGGGGCCTTGATCTTGGAGGGTGGAACTGGGCGCTTAGGAGGCAACATAGGTCGCGTCCGTGGTATTGTCGGAGAGCGGCAGCGAATAAACGATGGTCATGCGCGTGCGGCCTGCGTTACCCGTGGTACCAACCGTGGTGATAACACCGGAGATCGTGCGCTCTGTCGCGGAATAGCGGGGGCTGACCTGGCTATTGGCGATATAGGCGCCGGCTTTACCACCAGCCTGGTCGAAGCTGATGGACTCTCCAGCCAATAGGTCAGTCGCCTTGAGATTGACGCCCGTGAAATAGCCAGAGGCATTGCCAGCATCGCCCACTGTCATCGTCGCGGAGGTTCCAGCGGTCCAAAGAGCCACGCCGTTCACGATGATGTCGTGCAGGCACGCGCCGGCCGGGAGAACGTGCGAGCCGGTATAAACACCAGCTGCGCCAGCTTCCGTGAAGACAATCTCACGGGTTTTCATGAACGGGCCAAGAGCCCCGATGAATTTAGACTCGGTTGCCAATGGATTTCTCCTTAGAGGGAATAGATCTTACTGTCCGCGCACTTAGTGGCCGTCGCGTCATTGGCCGTGAATATTTTGCCGTGCTGCACTTCGCGCACAAGTTCGGCTGTCTCAACCTCGGTGTTGTCGAAGTCGCTTAGAAGCGTGGCGCTATCACGCAGATGCGCAGGCCGATAAACAGCCCCGCGTGTTTGGTGCATTTTGGATTGTCCGAAGGTGGAAGCGCCGCGTCAGGCGCAATTCAACACGCTACGGAATATGTCTCTACTAAGAGGGCCACAATAGAAAGATGTTTTAGATAGATGTTGCTATGTTTTAGATGCTGCGTACTTTGGCAGCAATTTCTTTGAAGGCGTTCGCGTCGCGTTTTAGACGCTGTTGATAGCGTTTATTGGCCTCGCGGTTGCAGAAGTGACAATTCCTTTGCCCAGATCGATGGGGCGCACGCCCACATTTGCACATCCGTATTTGAAGGACGTTATCAGGCTGCGTCTCGGACAACCGTACCTCCGTTCAGCAAGTAATCAACCATGAAAGCCAATGTTCCATAGTCGTCATCGACAAGACCAAGCGCCGTATTGCATTTGGCGCAGATCCATCCTCGGAATTTCCCCGTCTTATGGTCATGATCCCATTGCAGGCCTCGGCTATCCGGCCTACGGCTGCAAATCTCGCAGACTTCTGGCTTCGGGCGGCCAGCTAATTCGGCCCTGCGATAGCCAGGCGGCCCATATTTCTTAGAAGCTGCCCGAACCACCGCAACTCTGCATTCATAGGAACCTGCCATTTCGCATACAGCACATGTCTTCCGATGGCCGTATTGAGACTTTTTAGAAGGATGGAACTCCTTGAGCTTCTTCCGCTTCTTACAAACCCGGCATTCGCGCCAGTTCAGGGCATCGACCAAGGGCGACAGCTTCATGTCGCATACCCATAGTGCCGGGCAAGGATCGTAAGCCCAATCCTGATACCGTAGCTTGCCGCCTTGCGATCCTCCCGGACGATGGCCGCGCACCTCTCCAAGCTGAAAGGCTCATCTTCGGGCATCAGGAACAGCGTGAGGAGCGTTTCAAGCTGGATTGGTAGGCAGGCCATGGCGGATTTGAGCCGCTGCATGGCGTCGCATTTGGCGTCTGAGAGGTTTGTGGATGTGGCGGATCCGGACCGGCCCATCTGCATACCGGGCGAGACTTCAAGCCTGGATGCGTGCCAGTCCTCTTGGAGGCGGCGCCCAGCGTCGAGCTGGTATTGCTCTATGGCCTTATGATCGAACAGCCATTGAAGGCGATCAATGCGTCGATAGCCTTTCTGAGCCCCGGCAACCACGGATAGCTCACGGTCGCGGCGGTGGAATGGCCCAACCTTCGCCGGCCCCACTACCTCGTCAGCCGTCTTTTCAGCTTGTTGGCGGGTCATGGGGACACCAAAGTTTGCTCAAGTTCATCGGCCTCGGCTCGGAGCTGCTCAATGCGGTTGATCGTGGGGCTAACTAAAACTATCGAGCCGCCGTATTCATGTGCACCGTCAGTTCCGCCCCAATTTGAGTAGCAGTCACGCACACTTTTGCAATTTGCCACCTTCTTAGCCTCAGCAGCCAAAAGCATTTTCAAATGCTCGAAATTTGAAGTCGTGCTGACTCGAACGGTAATTTCCCATTGATTCATGCTGCAATCTTCCTCCCCTTCTTCTGCACCCTGCGTTTGTAGTCTGCTCGGATGCGTCTCAGAACAAATCGAAATTGCGTTTCCGTCGATTCCAGACCCCACGCTAAAGCGCAAAGTCCCATCTCAATCCGCGTGACAAAGGTTGTCTCGGAACGAATTGCTTTGGCTAGGAGGTGGGGGTGAGTGACGGTCATTCGCCCATCCATGCACCAGGATTGTTCGGCAATTTCGCTGCCTGATTTTTCCATCCAATCGACACGCGGATCTTGCGAACGGCCTCTAAATAGTCTTTGGCGCCGGCAACCGTAGTTGGGGGAAATGGAGACGGAACGGTGAAGTTATCCGGCTCGATGTAGCTGCGCATTTCAGCCGCACGCCACTTCCGCCAAGCCTCGTATTCCATCGGGTCATCAACGCGGTTGACAACAACCCAGGACCGCACAATTGCCTGAATTTCCTTATCGAGTTCAGTTTCCTGTCTGGCCATAGGCCCTCTCTCTCGCTAGACGTTGGCCCTCGATTTCTTCTGGTGATTGGAATGCGCTTGGACGGACAACAACCGTTGTATCCTCGTCCTCCCATCTGCGCTGGTTTAGCCATGTTGCCGGGTGGACGATGAACGTCTCGTCCTTGCCCTCTTGGGAGATCGCATAGCGGGTCATCGCAGTGACTAGCACTGCGGGCGAAACAGATTTAATGGCTTTGAGGAAAGCTTTCTCGGCAGCGCCCTTGCCTACCTTCTTCGGACAAGCCTTCCAAAAAGGATCAAACTCAGCGGCAGCGTTCCTTGATACTGGTTTGGTACTAGATACGGTACTAGATACAGCGCGAACGACAGACGAATCTTCGCGATCATTCGTAGTTTCTTCGCGAACAGTTAGCTTTGATTTCTTTGCCTTTTTGCCTTGTGGTGCAGGAAGCTTTGAAGGCTGCGGGTGATCGATTTTTTGATGATCCCAGTGATTAATTTGCAGATATTCGTCCTTATCGACGCAGTAGCGCGTGATGCAGCCCTCATTTTCGAGTTCATCAAGCCATCCATCCATGAGGCTTGGGGCGTCTTCGTCATAAGGGAACAGGACGCTCGCGAGCATTCGCGAATTTGCGCGAATCCGGCCGGCATCGTCGCACTGGGGCCAAAGTTCAATAAAGGTTAGACGGGCATCGCGAGATACACGGCCCATGCTCTGCGAGTTTTGAAATTCCGGCTTTATTGTCCGGATGCGGGCCATCTATGCCGCCTCCCGCTGCTGGTGCCAGGAGACTTCGCCGCGATGTAGGCGTTCGACCTGAGATAGAACCTCAGCCGTCTTGGAGGCTTCCAGGGCCAATAGCGTCTCGCGTAATTCGTCCACAATCCCGGCGATCTTCTGACTGCGGCCAATGATCTGACGAATGCGCTTGCAGCCGTTGTAAACCGTAGTGTGGTCGCGTCCGAAATGACGGCCAAGGTATGGGAAAGATTTGCCTGTCACCTCTCGGGCCAGGAACATGGCGATCTGGCGCGGTCGGCAAATTTTGAAATGCTGGTCCAGGCTGCGTATCTGATCCAAGGTCAGCTTGAACCGGGCAGCTACTACCACCTCGACATCTTTGGGCGTTAGCTTCATGCCCGCTTCCTCCCCGCCTCACGGAATATTTCTTGGATCTCTGGTGAGACGGGCTTGGCCGCCGCGCGACTCTGCCGAATGCCGATTTCCCGATGATCGATGCCTGGATGTGTGGCGAGTAGCAGCTTGCGCTTCAGCTTGTATTCAGCCGTCTTAAAGCCTTTCACATCCTCCGTGACGGATTTGCCGTTTTCGAGGTAGCGGAAGTCTCCGATGTAGGTGCAGATATGCTGGCCGGCGACGATCAATGGAAAGCGCGGCTGAAGCTCGAGATGGGATATGATTTTCGCCCGTTGAAGCTGGGCAAGCTCAGAATACCTAGCGGCCTCGCGCTTACTGTCGAAGCGTCTGCCATCTACATAGGTCGGCTTTGAATTATACTTGCTAAACAACTTTCCTCCGACAGCTAGGCCCGCCCAGGCCTATGAATGCGAGTACGTCACCCAATAGCCTTTCCGTCGTCGGATGCGGCGGCGAGTTGATTTGTCTTCTCCCTCGCCTTCGACTTGAGCGCGCAATTCAGCATTGGTCTTGTCGCGGAGAGGCTTGAGAGCGTCACGGTGCGCCTTAGGATGCGGGCGAAGATGCAGGGTCATGCCTTTGCCCGCTGGTATGCGTTAAATGCGTTGGTGAGAGCGCCAGCCCATTCTGCTTGACCTGGTAGTATCAGCCCCACATGCGCGGCATAGGCTGCGGCAAGAATTGGATCGCGCTTAAGGGCGAAAGTCAGCTTTTCGTAGCTGATGGCGCATTCGCCAGCCTGAACCTTTTTGAAGCCGTTAGGCGTCATGCCTGTGATGGCCGCGCCTTCCTTGGCTGATTTGGTGCGCGCCCAATCTTGAATGAAGATTAGATCTGCGCTGCGTTCCGAATTGTTGGGTCCATTATTGACCCGAAGAGTTTGGCTATTATTCGTCCGTGCAGAATCCATGGTTCCCTCGCAGTATGGTTGCGAAGGAAGTAACGATGCTGATTTCGATGACCTGGGATGACCTGCCAAAGCCGACGCGCCAACGCCGGCAAAGGCTTCTGAATCGTTTGAGAAGGCTATTGCGCCATACATCTTCAAAGCCTCCCTATGACTTGGAAGAATTGCTTAAGAAGCGAATTGCGGAGAAGCTCAATCACGACCGCCATCCACCCAAGGCTTGGACGCCATAACGATTGCGGCGATGAGAAATGCGATGAATATAAACGCCCCAGCCGAATGCATGTCAGGCCGCCTTATCGAGTTGATCGAAGGTAGCGCGCAATTCGCCAGCTTCTTCCTCGCGGGAAATGATGCTGGAAAGACGGCAGCAGCTAACGACAATGAATACGACGATGAAGACGGTGAGCAGCCCGAGGATAATTAGCGCGTCTTGTGCCCAATGGATTGGTGCAGAGTTCATGCTTCACCTTCGAAAAAATCTGATGGTGAAAGGTCAAGGCCGCGCTCTCGTGCGCCATCTAGAATTTTCTGATGATGCCGAGCGGGAATAATTCCGGCGCTGCCGCCCTTCGATTTGGCATGGGTCCAGCGATAGACGCGAGAGACATGAACGCCCGCAATTTCCGCCACTATTGCCGCCCCACCGCACTTCTCAATCACACGATCTGCTGTCATGGCTGAGGAAGATGCGATAAACGCAATGCGATTGCAAGCGCAAAGTTGTGAAATTCGCACTATTTCGCAATTGCGAAAATCGCATAATGGGGAAATGGACATTGGCAAGATTCGCAAGGGCTTGGAAAAGCCAGGAAAAAGCCAACGCGGCCTTGCTTTGGCCCTTGGCGTGGACCCGACAGCGGTAAGCCGACTCCTATCCGGTCAAAGGCAACTCAAATTGCACGAAGTGCCGAAAGTTGAGGCTTACCTTTTTGGTTCTACAGAGCTGGAACCGCAAAAAGGAACTACCCAAAATGGTGTATCTTCCGTAACGTCATCGCCAGCGGGTGTTGCGTTCGACAGAAGTTTGCCGCCTCTCAGGGTGATGGGCTTGGTGGAGACGGGGCCAGACGGGTGGAGCCTGTTTAATGGCGAGGTGATCGATACGATCCCTCGCCCCTCGATCTTAGCAGGCGCAAAAGATGCTTACGCTGTATATATTGTTGGCACCAGCATGGAACCACGCTATTTCGCTGGTGAAGCAGGTTTCGTACACCCAGGGAAGCCAGTAACGGCTGGTTCCTTCGTATTGGTACAACTCAAGCCCAAGATCGAAGGGGACGCCCCACGGGCCGTTCTAAAGCGCCTGGTGAGGCGTTCTGGCAGCAAAGTCGTCCTGGAACAGTATAATCCAGCTAGGACCTTCGACCTTAAGGCCGAAGAGATCCTTTCCATGCACCGGGTTGTTGGTTCGACCGAGGCCTAGCGGTCTATTGTGAGCGGGCACAGACTCACCGAGCTTAGGGTAATGGCTACCGGACTGCCCATGCAGTCGTAATAGCAGATTTTGTTCATTCCCGTGACTTGCTCCCCGCTCTTGAAGCAAACAACCGCAACCTGAATGCCGGCCGGTTTTGCGGGCTTCGGGGACTGATTTAGGGCTGCGACCAAGGCTGTCGCGGTCAATAGCTCGATCATTTTCCACCTTCCATGGGCTGCAAAAACGCAACCAGAACAAGGCACAAGGCTGCGCTGAAAAATAAATGCGGTCTATTGCGTTTTTCGCATTGACATCGCATTGCGATTTTCGCATTATCCCCCCGTTCCCCACGGAACACCGCTGGTCGCTCTGGTGACCAAGGTTAGCCCCCGACAGGGCGATCAGCGGTCTTAGATGAGGAGGCAGGATATGGGCGAAGACAACGTGATGCGGGCGATAATCGCCTCAAAGAAGGCCAAGCGCGGTCGCGGATTCAAAACTTCCGCCTATGACAAGCGCGACATGTCCAGGGCCAAAGCAATGGTCGCGGACTTCGTGGCCTGGATGCAGGAACAGAATAAATCGTCGGGTGCAGCATGAACACCCACTCCCGCCAAGAATACGAGGCCGAGGTCATCCAGCTTTTCGCCGGCATGTCTCGCCCTCCCCGCTCAACAATCTCTGACGATCAATACAATACGGAGATTGCTTTAGCTCGGCTTCTCGAAGCGAAGAAGAACGAATTTCTCGCGGCCTGTGAACAGGTCAACGAGAACAGCGGCTTTCGCTCAATCAACATGACGGCGGTGCGCGAGGGGCTGGAGGATGAGTTGCCCTCGGTGAAATCGTGGCAAGAAGCTTTGGATGGAGCGCGTCGTGGGTATTAAGCACACGCCGGGGCCTTGGATGGTTATCGACCAGCGCCACGTTCCTTGGACTGACGCTCTAACCATTGCGACTGACCCTGATGCAAATCAGGCAATCGCCTACACGACGCGCGGCTTTGAAGGTGGGCGCCTTCCGTCTGGCGAACACGACGAACGGGCATGTGCATGGGCCAACGCCCGCCTGATCGCCGCAGCGCCGGAATTGCTGGTGGCATGCACGGAAGCAGCTAGTCGCCTTCATTATTCTGGCGATCTGTTCCACGACCAAGGCAACGAGACCCGCGCTAAGGCCGATTGGGCTGCAGCTGAGATATGTCGTGCTGCGGTTTGCAAAGCAACCGGCACCGAAAAAATCGGGAGCGGCCTCAAATGAAAAACGTCTCGCCTTATCTACACGCCGCAGCCCGCAGAGCCTCAATCCAATGCGTCACACTCCGAGCCCCTGTCTATGCGACTACAGCTGAATTTCCACACCGCTTCGCAAGGACGCGGAGTGATGGTCTGCCCTTGGAGAAAACCCCGCCCGTCGAAAGCTGGGGCAAGGCTGCGATAGGCGGGGCGCTGACGGTCCTGACCATCGCCATTCTGATCGTGGTGTTCTGATGGGCGCCGCAAAGGATATGTGGATGGATGAGGTCGAGCGCATCACAGACGCATTTGCGCTGGGTGATATGGGCCGCGACCGCGCCGCTGCGAAGTTAGTCAACATGGGCTTCGATCTGCACGAGGCGGAAACACTTCTGACTGAGGCAATTTCATGAACACGCAAGCCAAAATCAAGACAGACGAAGCAGCGCCAGTAGTCATTCCCGACATCAACGCCCGTATGGTGGCGGTGATGCGCGACCTTGGCGCTATCGGCAAGGACAAGAAGAACGAGGCCCAGGGCTTCAAGTATCGCGGCATTGACGACGTTTACAACGCGATCAACCCGATCCTGGCGAAGCATGGCGTCTTTATGACCGCCGAGATTGTCAGCAAATCGCGCGAGGAACGCACTAACTCGAAAGGCACCGTCCTTGCCTTCACTAGCCTACGGATGCGCTACAGCTTCATCGGTGAAGACGGCACTTCTGTCGTAACAGAAGCCGAAGGTGAAGGCATGGACAGCGGCGACAAGTCGTCCAACAAGGCAATGGCCGTTGCGCACAAATACGCCCTGCTCCAAGCCTTTTGCATCCCGACGCAGGACTTAGACGATCCAGACGCCCACGTTCACGAGGTGGCCGCGAAGCCTGCCACGATGCGGGCTCCGCAGGCCGGGCCGACAGACGCAGATGGCGACGTAACAGAAGGCGTCAAGAACTGGGTCGCGCAACAGAAGGCAATCATCGACAAGGCTGAGCGCCTGCCCGATTTGTATATGTGGACTGACGAAAACTGCCTTGGTGGAACACCGGCCGAACCCGACACAGCGAGCATTCTCTACCGCCTCAAGAAAAAGGCGCCGGACGCATTCCACGAGATCGTCCGGTACTACCAGGCAAAGTCTGAAACACTGAGGAAACAGTAATGAGTGAATATCTCGACGTTATCAGCTGGAAGAAGACCAAGAGCGGTAAACCGTTCGCAGTCCGCATTGGAAGCGCCAAGACGCTCGATAACGGCAACATCAACGTTTACTTCGACGCCCTGCCCATTCCTGGCCCTGATGGTTGTCAGGTGACGATTGCGCCACGCCGGGAAAAGACACGCGAACCCGGAGAGGATTCACCCTTCTGATGACCCGCGCGCTGATCATCATCCATTCGGACTTCGACCGTCGCAGGGCGGCGAAGTGGTGCGAGAAGGCGCCAGATGGTTGCCGGATTGAATACAAGGCTGAGAAGCGCAGCCTGGATCAGAACGCGCGTCTATGGGCAATGCTTACGGACGTTGCGACACAGGCCCAGCACAACGGGCGGAAATACACTCCCGATCAATGGAAATGCCTATTCCTCCATGCCTGTGGCCGCGAGGTGCAGTTTATCCCGGCCCTGGACAACAAAACATTCCTGCCGTGGGGGCAAAGCTCGTCGGACCTGTCCAAGGCGGAAATGTCAGAGCTGTTCAACTTCATCGAAGCCTGGGGCGCCGAAAACGGAATTACCTTCCATGACCAGCCGCCAATAGCGGAGGCCCGGCATGGCTAGGTCCGAGTTCTCTGCAAAGGTCAAATCCGACGCCTGGAAGCGTTGCGGCGGCAAGTGCGAGAAATGCACGGCCAAGCTATTCCCCGGCAAATTCGATTACGACCACCGGAAGGCTGACGGTCTAGGTGGCGAGCCAACGCTTGAGAACTGCCAGGTGCTTTGCGCCTCGTGCCATTACACTAAGACCCACCATGAAGACCGCCCGCTTATGACCAAGGCGGACAACATTCGGAAGCGGCACCTTGGCATCAAGAAGTCCCGTGGCTTTCCAAAGCCACCGCCCGGATACAACCCATGGACAAGGCGGGTTGAGACATGAGACAGCGCCCGTCCCAAAAGCAGCCCGTACAATCGGTCGGTTTTACGAACCAGCCACGGCTATTGACCAGCGAGCATTTGGAAAAATACCCCACTGCCCGTCTGTTCGGCTACGCCCGCGTTTCGACCGAAGACCAGATCCTAGACGTTCAGATCGAAAAGCTTCTTGAGGTCGGCGTCCAGAAGAATGATCTATTCTCCGACAAGCTGAGCGCGGTCAACGCACATCGTGATGGCTATCGCCTCATGCGCAAGCAGATCCAGCGGGGAGACTTTCTGATTGTCTATTCCGTCTCCCGCCTGGCGCGCGATGCCAAAATGCTGCTGACGATATTGGATGAACTGGAAGTCGAAGGCGTCACGGTCGTGAGCCTGACAGAGCGGCTTGATCTCAAATCCGCCACTGGCCGTATGCAGATCACCATTCTAGCCGCTGTTGATGAAGCAGAGCGTGGCCGCGTCCGTGAGCGCACTAAAGACGCGATGCAGCTTCGCAAGCGTCAGGGGATGTACCTGGGCCGGCCGGTACTGGTGACGCCCGACAAAGCGAAGCAGATGCGTGCTTTGCGTAGGCATCTCTCGGTGGCGCAGATCGCGCAGCAATTCAAAGTCTCAAAGTCCGCTGTCTATGCGGCAACCAAATAGGAGCGGCAATGAGACACCCAAACCCCGTGGTCCAAGATGTTGGCGAACGCATCGCCAATCACATGGACGTGATCCTTTCGTACTTCAAACCCGGAGCTAAAATCGCCGTTGTAGTCTACCGCGAGGGGCACCCAGATCAGGATTGCTACATGACCAATGGCGAAGGCGCGAAGATTATTGAAGCAGTCAATCGACGCCTGACAGACCCGAAGTCTGTCGCGGCTGTCGTCTAGGGGAGCCCAAGAAAATGGCTGACAGGATCACACAGCAAGAGCATTCCTGCCTCGCGGTGCTGGAAGATTGGAAAGCGCCGTTCGAAGTAGCGTCCATGCTCTACCCAAAGGGCGCGAACATCCCGCAGCGAAAGAAGATCGCGGAGACAATGCGAAATCTCCACAGCCATGGCCTGCTGCAATATGGCGCGCCGAATAACACCTATCGCCGCACCGAGACGGGCACCGCTGCGATTGCCGGTGGCCGCATCATCTTAAATCAAACCGTCTAACCGGGGAGCGGTTTCCATGAGTGAACCCACACCTGCCCAAATGAACTGCGGATATTGCCTCTATGGGCCACCTGCAATCTGCACCTGCGGCACCTGCACGGTAGATCCTGCCGATTACGAAGATGACTTTGAGCCTGATGAGGACGAAGAAGAGTTCGACTGTCACCTGATGCCGAATGGCCAATGCCTCGCCGCTGGGTCGGAGGATTGCGATTGGAATTGCCCCTATCGAGACAGCGAGCACTATGCCGGCAGCAAGGCATGGATGCGCGCCAAAGGCAGCGCCTGCCAAAGTTGCGGCGCTGACATCGACGATGGTCAGGAGCCCGGCCATCCCCGCACCTGCCGCAAGTGCAGCGGTCTGGGTAAGCACGAAGACGAAACCGGATTTGACCCAGCTGACCAACCCGATGCGGGCGGTCCGGCTGGTCGCTAGAAGGGAGCGGCATATGCGTTGCCCAAAGCGCAAGCCAGAGCCAGCCGTTCAGGGCGAGAGCCCGGAGCAGAACATGGTAATCGCGATTGGCCGTTGGCGCGATATGGTGTGCTGCCAGCACTGTGGGATGTTCGGTACTATATCGCATGGCCGGACTAGAAGCGGCATGCAGCGCATCATCTGGTTTCGCGCACATGGCGCGACAGAGAAATATTACGCTGAACGCGAAGCATTTGCCCACAGCATCGGACTTTAGAAGGGAGCGTCTATGAAACCTGAGTATGAGCCTAAGACCCGCGAACAGTTTTACGGATATCTGGTCGAGGAATGCGGCGAGGTGCTACACGCCGCCGGTAAGACGCTGCGTTGGGGCGAGTTATCATGCAACCCAGAGGTGACGTTCGAAGAACGTGAGCCAAACCTGCAATGGTTGAGACGGGAAATGCTCGATCTTGAGGGCGCAATAGGCCGAATGCGTGAGTGGCTCGATACTCACGAAGAAGAATGGCGATAGGGAGCGATTTAACCATGGAGAAGAAGATGAAAAGATTTTACGTGATCGATGAAGAAAACGCGACGAGCTGGTCTCACAAAACGGACGCCGGGGAATATTTCACAACCGAAGCCAATGCCCACGAGAGGGCAAAGATTTTGGCAGAGTCCGAACCCGGGAAGAAATTCTATGTGGCTGTCGTGACGCACCTTGCCGTCTGCGAAGTGCAGAGCGCCAAAATCCAGGTCGCGTAAGGGAGCGGAAAATGTTAAAGGACAAAATCAAGTATGCCCCTCGTCATCCTGAAAGCGCCATTAGCGGCGAAGGGTATGGCGCGTCTCATAACTGGAGATACGGCGGTACGACCGCTGGCCGCTGCTCGCTCTACAAATGCGATGACTGCGGTGAGATTTTCTATCACCACTACCCCAGCACTCCGGACATTCACGAAGCGATTTTCAAATATGCGGGCAAGCCTGGTTATCAAGTGCCAGACCGTTGCCCTAAATAGGAGCGGACTTTGGATCACTGGACAAAATGGTTTGATGATCGGCAGATGCCAGCGGCACAAATCTGGATTGAAAAGAAATCAGGCTTTTTAGTTGGGCCGACAATCGGATTGGGCGATGATCAATCGAAGCACCGCTGCGGCTACGCCATAAAGGACAATGGCGTTTGGCGCGAGGCTACAGAGGCCGAATACCAAAAAAACATTGATCGCTTCTGTGAGCGGTCAGGATTTTAGAGGAGCGGCTATGACAGATATGGTGAGAAAGATTGCGCGGGCAATCGCTAGAGAGCTTGGAGACAATTACGATGCCGCTTTCCTGTCGAAAAGTTCGTGGACACACGCTGGCGGCAAGGCGGTTGATGGTACCTTCCGAGACATCAATGCGCCGCTTCAATCTGATTACCGAAACGCAGCCGAAGTCGCCATTAAAATGGCCAAGGATATATAAGGAGCCTCGCGTGAAAAAGAAAAAATCACAGCCGCGTCGATCCTGCACCTGGGATGCGATCAGCATCATGAACGCGCAGGGTGAGCCGTGGACGCGCCAGGTCTGGCTCGATGAAGCCGACGCGCTGGCCTACCTGAAGCACTATCAGACGCGGACGGGGGTAAAGCTTCCTAAGCACAAAGCTGTCGCCGTGCGGATCACAGTTCGAATCCCGAAGTCATCTCAATAAATGGAGCGATTAAGTGAGACGTGCTGAATACAAAGCCGAGACAAGTCTTAAGCCGGGTGCCACTGGCCGGACGAAAGCTCGGGCCTTGGCACGAGGAAGGCGATGGTCTGTGAACCGCGCCAGTACGTCTCACCTAATCTCTTAAATGGAGCGGCTATGGTGACCAAAAAAGAGATACTTTTTGCTTTCTCTCAAGTGCCGGAAAATATCGGTCCAGGTGAATACATTAGAGAATGTCTGTGCTAATTTGCCGAGATAGCGGAAGGAATTAGCACAGACAGTGCGCTTGCAGGCGCATCCAACCACCTGATCCGTGAGCGTCACGCACTTGCTATGGACAGCATTGGACAAGCGCGCAATTGCATTAAAGAATTTCGGGGGGACTTAGCACTAAAAGCGCTTGATGTGGCAGAGCATCAAATCTCAAAAATCACACCGGAATAAAGGAGCGGCAGATGTGTCCGTGCCAGCTTTTTTCAGTTTGTAATTGCTACTTAAGGGAAAGAGACGATGAAATCGGAAAAGAGGATTATAGTCTCAAAGACCGGAACGAACACTGTCACCGCGCCAGATTATGGCGATGCGTGGATCAATCGGCTCGCGTTGGTGTTGGCCGTAATGCGTGAGATGGAGGCCGATGAGCTTGCCGCCACGCTAACCTTCGTGAACTCCAAATTCACTTTGAGATAATGGGAGCGAATTTCAAGATTGGATAGCGACCAAGTAATCAGGGGAACGAGAGAGCATCCGGTGTAGTGATACGGTGCGGATGTAGCAGCCGAGATGGGTATGGTTAGGCTGCCGGTGCAATGTAAAACGAGGCGACACCACCAGCGCGCCTATCGTCCTCAAGCCGGAGATCGCTACCGGCACTTTTAGGAGAGAGATATGTCAGACTTTGAGTTTCACCAATTCGATGGCGGCGCGCCGATCAAGACATGGACCAAGGGTGTCCAGGTGGAGGATCAGGCTATGGCCCAGCTTCGGAACTGCGCCACGTTGCCGTTCATACATAAGCACGTCGCGGCGATGCCTGACGTGCATTGGGGCATGGGCGCGACCATCGGAAGCGTGATCGCCACCAAGGGCGCTATCGTCCCTGCCGCCGTTGGCGTGGACATCGGCTGTGGCATGATGGCGGTGAAGACCACGCTGCGCGCCGAACACCTCCCCGACAACCTCCACCAGACGCGGCTTGATATTGAGGCGGCGGTGCCGCACGGGCGCACAGACAATGGCGGGGCGAATGATCGCGGAGCCTGGCATGATATCCCCGCCGAAAGCGTGGAGCGATATGCGCCGCTCTCAGTCCGCTACGATACCATCATTGCCAAGCACCCCAAGGCCAAAGCGTACAATTCCGCGCGCCACCTTGGGACGCTTGGGACCGGCAACCACTTCATCGAAATCTGCATTGACGAGGCTGGCGACGTTTGGGTGATGCTGCATTCCGGCTCTCGCGGGGCCGGGAACAAGATCGGCATGTATTTCATCGACAAGGCCAAGGAGGAAATGCGCCGGTACTATATCGACAAGTTTCTGCCCGATCAGGATTTGGCCTATCTGGTCGAGCATTCCGAGATTTTCGATGACTATGTGAATGCCGTCCATTGGGCGCAGGACTTCGCCTGGGAGAACAGGCACGCCATGATGGACGCGGTGCTACGCGCCATGCGGGCTACGCTCCCGGCCTTCGATGTGACCGACATGGCCGTGAATTGCCATCACAACTATGTCGCCCGCGAAAACCACTTCGGCACAAACGTCCTTATCACCCGCAAGGGTGCGGTCCGCGCCCGCGAAGGCGACCTGGGCATAATCCCCGGCAGCATGGGCACTGGCAGCTTTATCGTGCGAGGCAAAGGCAACCCGGAATCGTTCCACTCCTGCTCGCACGGTGCAGGCCGGGCAATGTCGCGCGGTGCGGCCAAGAAGGCCATCAGCATGGAGCAGCACGCCGAAGCCATGAAGGGCATTGAGGCGCGGCTGGACGCTGACGTGATAGACGAAAGCCCCGCCGCATATAAAGACATCGGCGCGGTGATGGCGGCGCAGGACAGCCTTGTGGAGATCGTCCACCGGCTGCGCCAAGTTCTAAACGTCAAAGGCTAAATGGGAGCGGCCGATGGGCGACGATACGCAAAACCCGGAATACACCAAACTCCTCGTTAAAGGCAGCAAAGTGTTCAACCCGGATGGATCGCCGTTCGAGTTCGAAGATCGCCCTTATGTCTATGCGATCAATGCGAGTGGCGGCATCAGCAAGTGCTACCGCAGTTATTCAGACTATTGCGATTAGAGGAGCGGATCATGCCTGAATACACGACATTCGCGGCGGTCATAGAGTCCGCAGACTTTGGCCCAGCTCAAGACGGTCAGACATTCGTCACCGCAACATTCCGGTGCCCTGTTGACGCCCGCTTTCCCGCCGGCATTTGGCATCTTTCGCCCGTATCAGCGGGAATGCCGGATTGGGCCAAAGAGCAAGACAAGAAATAGGAGCCTTGACCGTGATAGCCGCGCTGTTCGTTGACACCAAAGGTTGCTACGCCGGATTACCAGGCGTGGACCTGTGGGGCATCAATCGAGACGCGCGATCTTATGACGGTCCATTCCCGGTCGTCGCCCATCCACCGTGCCAGCTTTGGGGCCGATTCGCCCATGTGAACTTCGCCCGATGGGGCGGAGAGCATAATCGGCCTGGAAACGATGGTGGCTGTTTCACTTCCGCACTCGCATCCGTTCGGCGCTGGGGCGGAGTTCTTGAGCATCCGGCATTCTCGGAAGCATGGCCGGCGCATAATCTGCCGCGCCCGAGTATGGGTGGATGGCGTTGCCAAGATGGCGATTGGGTCTGCGAAGTTTGGCAATCGGCATATGGTCATAAGGCACGGAAGCGGACATGGCTTCTCTATCGTGGCTTCTATGCGCCTCCGCCCCTCCGCTGGGATCGTCCAGACGGGACGCACCAGATCGGCTTCCATGACCAACGCGGGAAAGAGCGCAACAAGCCGACAGTAAGCGGCAGGGCTGCGAGCGCAACGCCGGAAATTTTCAGAGACCTTTTAATCTCAATCGCCGCATCCGCCTCTGTGCGGGCGGCTGCTTAATGGGGACGAAAATGAAAGCTGAAATCTCTGTGAAGCTACTTCCTTGGGGAGCACCAAACTTCGCGCGCTTAAACGCCATCCCAGACAATAGACACGCTGGAGATGTTGACCGTCCGACCGTCGCCATCAAAGAACTATCTGGTCAGGCCCTCGCAGCTATGGCGCAGATGTGGCTCGACGATCTTTACAAGAAGGCTGGCAAGTCGTGCCCGTTCGAAATCCCAGACAACCGAATTATCGAATAGGGACCCAGCATGGCCGATGAAACCATTCTTTCCGTGGACCTTAGCAGCGGCGCAATTGTCACCGATAAGGCCATCTATGCACCTGAACGCGGGAGACTTTTGTTTCTGCCTGACAACGCCTCCGAGGCCCAGGTCAAGGCATATGAAGCCTACAAACTCCGCAGCGAAGCCGAGAACGTGATGCTGTTGGCGGCTGAAAACTTTTTGAAGGCGCACGGCTACACCGTGACCTTCGATCACAACAAATAAAGGTGGCGCCATGACCAAAAGGTGGAGCTCAACAAAGAGCAGAGATGGTCTTACCAAGCGTGCGGCTTCAAAGAAGGCTAGACGCCACGACGAATTTTATGGCGAGCGCTGCCCTTACAGAAATCCAGATTGCCCGTTGTGTTACCCGGAAAACTCTACAGCCATAACTCAGGCAGAAAAATAAGGGGACCTAGCATGTCTGAGAATGATGGATACAGCGATCCTGAATTTACCGGCGATAAGCTGCACGATCTAGTTATCGCTATTGAGCTTGCAATCGGCGCACGGAAGGCGGGGTGCACGCCGCTGGGTATCGCAGTAACAAATCTCTGCGAGGACGCGATCAAGCGCGAAGAAAATCTCAAGAACCTAGTGCTGAAATAGGGGACCAAAGGAGAAGGACATGGCAGATCAACACGCGACGACCGGCGACGCTATTAATCACGCAATCGACAAGGCCAGCGAAGGGCTCGCGCAAGTCACGCACCTTCTATCGTCAAGTGCGCCCCAAGCATGGGCGCTATTGGTAAGGGCGACATTCGCGCAAGGATTGGTCAACATTCTAATCGGCGGATTTGAACTTGTTGGTGCCACCCTACTAATTGTTCTCTCAGCAAAGGCCGGATCGACGAGTTGGGAAGAGCCAAAGCTGAGATGCTTTGTTTCAATTTTTGCTGGGATCGCGGCGGTCATTCTTCTATTTGCGGGGCTGGTGGATTTCTGTTCCGCATCAAACTGGTTTCGCGTCGTTTCGCCTGACGGATATTTGGCACAACAAGCATTGCAGAAGGTGCTTTGAAAGGGGACCAAATGCGCTGGCTCAGAAAACTATTTGGCCTCTGCGATCACGACTGGAGGCATTATTCGAATTTCATGGGCTGGGGCGGCCCAGAAGAAGTTTTGTTCTGTAGCAAATGTATGCGGCTTCGCAGGAAGCCTTGGAGATAGGGGACGTTTATGACATCCGCGCCGGCCGCCTATTCTGCTGCCACCTTAGCGTCCCGCTGGGGGGTGTCGCAGTGACCGGGCGACTCCTAAAATTACGGGATGCTGCCGAATATTGCGGAATGCCTGTGCGTAACTTTCGCCGGCACATAGGGATAGCGCCTGTCCGTCTTGGCCCTCATGAACTATGGGACCGCACCAAGCTTGACGCCTACATCGACGCCCTTCAGCGTGGTCAGCCATCAAATGCCAGGGCGAATTGGGCCGATGCCGTTAAGAGGTTCTAAGAGCGGACTTCCGAAGTACGTTTATGTTCAGCGGATTGCCGGCCATACCTACTACCGTTTTAGGCGCAAAGGTGGCGGCTCAGTTAGGCTGCCAGGAAGTCCCGGAACCCAGGAATTTCATGCGGCATATGCGAGCCTTCTCATAGAGGGGCCGAAGGATATTGGCCGCTACAGCCCCGGAAGCGTGGCCCATACCATTCACCTATATTACCAGAGCGCGAAATTTGCCCAGTTATCAGATGGAACTAAGCGCGACTACCGGCGCTACCTCGACCGCCTGGACCGATCTGTTGGCGAACGGGGCATCGAGAGCATAGACGAGGCCTATGTTCATCAGATCTTCGACAAGCTGAAGACCGCCCCAAGCGCGGCTAACCACACGGTCGCGGTCATGCGAACACTGTTCCAATTCGCCTTGAAGCGTAAAATCATCAAATCAGACCCCACTACAGGCATTGAGAGACTCCCAGACGGCGATCCATATGAGAGGTGGCCAGTAGAAGCCATCGAACGCTTCCGGGCATCAGCGAGTCCAACAATGCGCCTGGCGCTGGATATCGGGCTTTACACGGGCCAGAGGCTTTCGGACGTAATCGCCATGAAATGGTCGGACTATGACGGGGACCGCATTAGGGTCGTTCAACAGAAGACAGGCACCGTTTTATCCATTCGAATCCACCACGGGTTAAGGCAAGCCCTCAAGAAGTTGCCGCGCGACGCCGAAACCATCCTCACTTCGCGATCTGGGCGACCCTTTCACCCCCGCGTGTTTTCTAGGGACTTCATGAACGCCAGAATTAAGGCTGGCCTCCCTGACGGGTATAGCTTTCACGGGCTAAGACACACGGCAGCCGCCATTCTGGCCGAGAATGGCGCGACGGCCCCGGAGATACAGGCAATCACCGGGCATAAGAGCTTGAAACTGGTCGAGCATTACATTAGGCAAGCCGACCAAGAACTACAGGCTGATCGAGCCATTGCCCGCTTACCGCGTAAAATTACTAAACGTGGTGCTAGAAAGGCTGGTAAATGATTGATTTTGCTTGGGGGATCGTCTAATGGTAGGTACTAGGACGGTCCATATGAATCAAAACCTTATAGATGATTCCGCGCCATCTGATACCCAGGGAATCCCTGGTGAATTCAGCGCGAGTGCTAAATTTTCTCGCCTCCCGAAATACGTTTATCGCCAGGTGGTAAGCGGTCACCTTTACTATCGTTTTAGGCGCCCCGGCTTGCGATCAACTAGGCTTCCGGGGATACCTGGAACACCTCAATTTGAACGCGCGTATCAAAAACTTCTCACCCAGCCATCTGACCTAACCCGAAGCAGCAGTTCGGCGCTTCGCTATTTGCTTGAGCAATCTCTGCCGAAGGCAAAAGCGCGGTCTAGGACTAATAATCTGCCCTTCGATTTAACACCGGAATACCTCTCTTCGCTTATGAGCCAACAAGGCTTCAAGTGTGCCCTTTCCGGTCTAACGTTCAATTTGTCTAAATCTGGCGAGCGTCAAACCACTAAACGGATGCCTTTCAGGCCAAGCATTGACCGCATCGATTGCGCATTGGGATATACGCAAGGGAATGTTCGTATCACGTGCTTAGCAGTGAACATCGGGATATCAGATTGGGGCGATGATGTTTTTAGAGAAATCTGCCGAGCCGTCGCCAACCAGAAATGAATAAAAGGCCCTACCACCCGGTCAGGGGCAGTAGGGCCAGTCTCGCGCTCTAGCATCTGGTGAGGGGGAACCAGACGCGGCGCGGAGCTAGTTAAACGTTGTAGCGGGCTATCGTCTTGCCGTTTTCATTCATGACGAAAACGATGCCGCGCTGTCCCTTTTCAGGCTGGGAAGGGATTGAATCCGGCGTGTCCTGGCCGAGGATAAAATGCACCCTCTCTCGCGTGATGCAGTTCACGCCATATCTGGGGGATGCCTGGTTTAGATTTCCCTCGACGCTGTCCACAGAATGGTAAAGGTCTTCAGTAAAGTCGTGACAATGCTTGATCGTAAACATGCTGCTATTCCTACTGCTATGCGCCAAATACAGAGATTGCGGCAGGCGCGCGCCGCAATTCAGAAGGTCTTCAAATCGTATCCGTGAGCGGCGCACACCCTCTTAGCCCTGCGCCGGAAGTCAGCGTTATGCTCGCCCTTCGTCTCCAAGCCCTTCAGATATTGGTGGGCATGAATCATTTCATGCGCGACAGTGCTTAGAAGCGTGACGGCGTGACCATTGCGCGCCGTGCTGACCCGGATCGTGGGGACGCCGTTCTCTATGCCGAAATCTGCGAAGCGGCGCGGGTCTGCGATGACGCAAAACCCTATGTCATCGCTTTCAGGGAGCCGCCAACCCTTGAACGGGTCCGTGGTTCGAAGAAAGTCATAGGCGGCGGCCAGGAGATCCGGGGTAAGCCGGAGCGTCATTTACCGGCCCACTTATTCGACAGAACGGCCGTAATTTCGTTAAGCGCGAATTTCGGATTAGGCGTTCCATGGCTGGCGGCGACATACGCAGAGCATTCCGAGGCAAGCCGGGCCGCGTTCTGCACGGAAAGCGGAAACTTGTGGAAGTTGTTGCTTTCGTGATCGATAGCACAGAGAACAACCGGCGCGTCATTCGTCTCCTGCAACAGATATACCGTGCTTCTTGGAATGTCGCCCATTACGGCTTTCCCTGCATCACGCGGGAGATGCGCGTGCTCAATTCATAGAGCTGTTCGTCTAGCTCCTGTCCGATCTTACCACCTCGGTCCATAATGAATACGGCGTGTGGGGCGCCAGTGTCCGGGTCGAAGTCAACCTTCGCTACAAAGTCCCCAACCTCAATACTTTCGCCAGGCCAACGATAATTCATGAAAGATGGTCCCACTCTCCGTTTGGATATTTCAGTTTGCAAAACTCGTGCAGTTTCATTCCCTCATAACGGCGGCAAAGATATTTCAGGCTGACTTCCATACGGTCGTACTCACCATCTTCAACCTCGTTCAAAATATTGACACCTCTCCAGTGCCTTTGGTGCGGGCCGCGATAGGGCTCTAAATGGAGATAGCAAGACCCAAGTACCAGGCCGTAAAGCGTCTTGCCGGTGCTGGTGACGCGGTTGCCCTCGCGCTTCCCCTGTTCGTGGCCCTGCACGAACGAGGCATTCACCTTCGCCAATCTGGTAGAGACTTCGCCGCCTATTGGCTTCCCGGTCCCAACGTTGGAAAAATAGTGACAGTAGTAAATGCCATCAATCTGAATTGGCTTTAGAAACGGGATGCGTTCCCAATCTCTTATGTCACAATGATCTGAGCCAATCGTTCCGAGAAACTTTGGGTTGTTGTTCGCTACCCGGTCGGCCCTTACTTCATGGTTCCCAGTTATGAAAACCTTGCGTGGGTTCCAACGCTTTCGATGGCCCGATGCCAGGCGCGCGATTTCCTTCTCCATCGGAAGGCAAAGACGCTTGAACGCTTCGTTACCGACGAATAGATCATCGGCATATCTGGCACCCTCAAGGGGGACAGAGCCGGGCTCTTCATGACCATTGAGGCTTGGGAAATCCCAGTGATCTCCGAGATGGACAACTACGTCAGGTTTTTTCTCAGCTAGATATTCCGCAATCCAATCAAGGTGGTCTAGCGGTACTCCTGGCCTAGTCTGCGTGTCTGGGATGATGAAGTGCCGTCTTGGCTCCCCTCCCATGCGGCTAACCTCGGAACCGTCGCAACATGGCCTGGACCGTGTTGCTCTCAAAGATGCGTATGAGCGTCCATATGATCGTCAGGAGCGCCGCAACAGGGGGCAACCAATTCACTATCGCCCCCACAACCACGAAAGCAGATATCGCATCACCCGCGTGTTTCATCGTTTCTGTCGTCTCGTGGTTCATATGGCCTCCCCCTTAAAATCCAGGGAGAAAAACCAGCCTGCCTTGATAGTGCCGGTAATGGCGCCATTGGTTACGTCTGCTGAAAACTTGGCTGTATGGCCGTCTAGGATGATTGAGCCGGTGTAATGATCCCCGGTAACGACGCCAGCGATTGAGCCGTCTCCGAACTCGGTACTTTCGATCTTCCCGGAGAAGCCGCCCTTGCCGTCCGTTTCCAGATCGACAAGGGCATGGTGTGGGCCGGCTAGAACGCTGAATCTCACGACCGGAGGTCTTTTGCCGCTTGCAGTTTCTCGGCCGCGTTTTTCTTCTGGATCAGCGACCAAGCAACCGTGCAGAGAACGGCTGCTGCGCCAGCAACGGCGGTAATTTGGTCTGGGCTAAATACAGCCCCGCCGCCGAATGTGATAATGAGTGCCCGGATAATGGAACCGAGCATGGCTTTGGTGGTGTCATCCATCTTACTTCACCATCAGCAAGCGAGCCTGGGCCTTATCGGCCTGCAGCTGATGAACGAAATCGGAAAACTTCTGAACCGCCGTAACCACATTCTGCACATCGGTGGAGAAGGTGGCGGACGAAACCTGCACGCTGCCATCCGGGCCAAGAACGCTCTCGGCAACCTTGATCGCGGCCAACACGGCCTGCTCCAAGGTCTGGGCCTGCTCCATGTTCGCGGCAGTGCAGAACGGTGCGGAAGTATTGGCGCTGCACACGCTCTCGTAGAGATTGAGCGCGACGGAGAAGGCAGTTTCCGCAAGCTGGAGGTCGTTCTTCGGATTGCTGAAATACTCGCCCATACCGGCGCAACCACCCAACAACAGGGCGCACGTCAGCGAGCCCGCAATGAGAGCTTTTTTCATTCGATGTTCCTCTTTGATTAGTTGATTGGAGTCAGTGAAACTTGGCGCACGTCGGCCAAGAGAGCACCGAGGTCGAAACCATTAGGAGCCCTGCCAGCCTTGTCGAACCATGCGGAGGTGATGGGAACCCAAAGCTCGTCGCAGTATTTGGCGACCCACGCGGCCGTCATGTTCTGCTCTTTGCCCCAGGTGATGGCAGTAAGGGTCTTGGAGTTGAAGAAGCTGCATAAGCCACGCTTCTCGCGGTACGCGCTGGTGACCATGCAATGACCGCCCCACTCGCCGGGCGCCCCGTTCGTGTCAGCCCATAGCCCATCCTTCTGGGCCGAGAGCGGGAGACTGACGCCCATGTAGAGCGAGCCGGAAAGCCAGTGTGCGAGCTTTACATGCTCCCAGTTGCGCGGATCGACAGCGGCAAAGGCCAGGAGTTCGCAGCCCGCGATAGGCTCCTTGCGCCAAGCTTTGAGAATGTCTATTTCAATGCCGCCCTGGTCGGTTTCAGGACGGCCGGGAATATACCCACAAAGTTTCTGGTACAGGTTGACCGCGTCGCTATCTGCAAACCGAGCCAGAAAGCCATTGTTTGAGAGCCACAGCTGGATCGCGTGCAAGATGCCGGCGCACGTGCAATCCCCCAGGATATCGTTAGCGAGCATTCCCCATGACTTCACCTTATCGCCGTAATCAATAGACGCGGGAGGGTCTGGAAGGTCCGTGATGTAATTGGCAAATCGGAGCGTGCGCGGGTCTTTCGGAGACGGTGCGGCGCGGCCCAGCTTCAGGTTCGACGGATTGAACGGAATAATCGCTTCGTTCGGATCGCGCGGCCATAGCCATTTGAAGCGGACATCAATGCCGAAAATGTTCATGCACCCTCTAGGTATGTGGCAGCTTCGATAAGGCGGCGGTGCAGGAGGCCCTTGACCTCTTTGCCGTTGTCGTGATCCCAGGCGATGAATTGGCGCACGACATCGGACCAGCGCCCGTCATTTACAGCCGTGATGAGCATTGAGCCTTTGAGCGCACCCGCTCCCACGTTGAAAGCGAGACTGATAACCGCGGCCATCTGACGGTCTGAGACGGTGGCTTTGATGAGGCCGAATAGCCCCATTGCCGCGTTCTGTAGGTCGGTCGTTAGGGCCGCTTCAGCCTGTTCCTGGGTCCAGACAAGACCCTCATGGGCGCCAGCCGCGTGGCCGTATCCGATAGTCCAGACGCCGCCCCCGTCCTTGTAGGCCGTGAGTTTGCAGCCCTCGAATTGGCGCACCAATCCGGCCGCCAGGTCGATTGCGGACATATTTCCCTCGGAATGTGGAAGTGGTAGAGTGGTGGGATGGATCACGACCAATGGCTTGGCCTGACCGTCTTGGCGGTAGAGTTGCCAATTTTCCTAGTTCTTAGAGCCTATCTGCGGAAGCGTAAGGCCAACGAGCCCAGCCGCTCCGGGGGATATGGCATACTGCTTACGCGGGACCGGAAGGGGCGGGAGCAAGTCAGTTCCACTATTCGCTACACGAAGACGCGGATCGAGTAGCAGCTTAGAGATTTCCATGTTCAAGGCCGGATTGTTACGGAGGCCAAGAGCGCGTTTCGTGTCATAGGCGGCTTTGACCGCTCCGAGGATATTGCCACCAGCCGCATGGCCTATGCCGCGCACCCCATTGAACAGCATGTCCGCGTTGCCATTGTCCGAATCCTCAATGAACCTTTGAGCCGTCGCAGAATTACCCGTGATGGCATTCTTAGTGTCGAACATGGCACGCTTGCGAGCAACATTATCAATGAACTGTTGCGCCTGTGCCGGCGAGTCAAACAGCATGTTGAAGCGTTTCCGGTCACGCTCGCTGTTGATGACTCTCTTAGACTTGTCGCTTGCGTCGGGGGCACGCTCAAGCGCGTCAACCTTAGCTTCGGCGGCGCCCATGCGATAAAAGTCTTTGTCGGAAGGGCTGAGAGCATTAAATTCAGCCTTCAGTTGTTCATTGCTTTCAGTGCGGCTGAAGTGCTGGCGCCCATCAATCACGGCCTCCATAGATTGCGTGGGACCAGACCATGCCTCCCGCGCAGCCTTATAGGCCGGGTTAATATTGTCCAACTCATCGCGGAATGCATCGCGGAATTTTCCAAGCGACAATCCCGCCTTAGTTGGGCGACCTGTTACCGGGTCGCGCATCTCGGCAACTTTGGCGTCTAAAGCTTCCTTTGCCACTGCAAGTGATTTCATTGTCGGAACCGCACCGACAATCGGCTTACCGGCTTCATCCGTCCCAATGATGCTGTAGTCGGATGGCTTGAATGGACGGTTATTAGTAATTGCGTCCTGCATTTCCTGCATAAGGCCGTTCTTTAGGCCGGTCTGTACGTCAGGGTGATCTAGAAATTGTTGCAGCCTTGGACTCCAAGTCGCACCAGGAGCGTTCGCTGTCTTATCAGCTTGCGCCTTCTGGAACACAGAAAGAGCAGCCTGACGGTCACTCTCGGCGCGCTGTAATTGGTCGTGCAGATCCATATATCGAGCGCGCACATCTGCACCGGCCGCGCCACGGGCCGCAAGCGCGCCAGGATTATTGGTATCAATATCCCTTATCTGCTTTGCGATCTGCCCCTTAGCCCCGGTCGCCTTTTGCAGCGCATCACGGAATTGGCTTTCAAAAGGTGCCGTACTCTCAGCGGTCAATGCCTGCTTATACAGTGGGCCTGCCGCATTAGAACGGGCCTGTAGCAAGTCTTGAACGGCGCTGTAGGTCGAACCATTGGCTACCCCACCCTGAATATCCTTAGTGAGCGCGCTAGCCGCCGTGTCATCCCGCTTCGTTAAGAAGTCACCAATATCTGTCCCCGCCTGCCCAGGCGCACGATAAACTGCCCCAGCAAGTCCCTTCGTATTCTTGCCGCCCAAATCCATGAGCGTGAGGTTGTCTCCATTGGCGGCGGCTTGCTGCTGCCTAGCGGCAATGTCAGAAGGAACGAGGTTATCTTGAGCCGCCCTCTCGTTGACCTTCGCAATAGCCTTATTGCGGAGAATGGCGGCTGTCCTCTCTGCATTCGTCGCGGCTCGCGCCGGGGCGGAGGCCGCTATAGCGGCGGGGTCAGACGGCATGGCAAGCGGTAATGCTTGGTCTAGAACATCATCTGCGGCGCGTTTGGGGTCGGCATAGAGCGTAGGACCGAATCCTAACGGTCCCTTGCTCGTGTCAATATCGTTTGGCAGCTTGGGCAACGTATAGGATAGCGCACTGCCTCCGATCCCATGTATCGCACCAGTAATGGGCGACGCTACAACGCCAAGGGCATCGAGCGGCACCTTAGCAGCCGCACCCATGCGCTTGAGACTTGCCAATGGCCCGTAATCGCCGCTCGTCGGCGCAGACATAGCGGTCGAGGCGTCTTGCTTGAGCGCGTCGAATGCACCAGACGCAGCGCGTCCGATATCACCAAGAACATCCCAACGCAGCGCTTCAGGAGCCTGTTGTGGCGCAGAGGCAAGATGCGGATTCTGCCGCATGACCTCGGCTTGAACCTGCTCTTGTGTCGCGCCCTGCGGACCATCAATACGATAGGTTTTTCCGTCAGGTGCTTGAATTGAATAGGTTGTCAAGGATTGACTACCGTTGCTTTTCCCCACCCGCCAGTCGGCTTTGGCGGGAGGCGGGGGAGATTTTGCGGAGCGGGCGCGACACCCGGCGCATCAGGTACAGCCGCAACTTGCGGAGAGCGACCGCTGATAGCACCACGGAACTCACCACGAACTGATCCCGGAGAACGACGAGCCGCAGCGATTTCCTTCTGCATCTGGTCGATTGCAGCGCCAAATTGGCCTTTGGAATAAGCCGCCTCAAGAATTTCGCGGGCATGTTCCTTGTCATTGACCGTAGGCGTGCCGGACGGGCTAATAGCGCGGGAATAGGTGTTGACCAAGCTGTTGACGGCCTGGTTGAGCCGAATGACATTCTCGTCGCCAGTGCCCTGTTTAACCGCCAATTCCACCTTGTTGAGCGACGGGAATTGAGAGCGGTTGACGGCTTCAGAGGCTTGGAGAGCGAGAGGCGCGAGCTGCTGAACTTCGGACGCAGCCATTTCAACATTGGCCGTGCGAGTGCCAAGCGTGCGTTCGCCAGCCTGAAGGCCGGTAAACTCGGCATTGAGGGCAGCAAGGTCGGCACCACCAAGGCCGCGCGCTTGAGCCTGGCGCATAACCTCACCGCGAAGGAGCGCGATATTCTGTGCGCCCTGCACGCCACGGCCGAGATTCTGGAACGGGCTCTTATCGCCAGCCAAAACTTGCTGCGCCATGAAGGTCAATACATCAGGGTCGAGCTTACCGGACTGAGCATTCTCAAGCTTCTGCTTGTCCAGACCAAGGCGCTGTTGGGCTACCGCGAGTTGACCTCGCGAAATCGCCAAGTTCGGGTTGGCATTCTCCAATGCAATCTGCTGGTCAATGGCGTCCTTCGACTTTACGTCGCTGGCTTGGGCCACATGATAGTTCCCGGCCAAATCCTGCTGCACGACCGCACCCGGCTTGAACCCAGCCGCCTGAGCTTCCTGCGGAGATAGTGTCCGCATCGCTTTCATCTGCATGGCAAGCTGGTTCTGGATCAACTGCGGAGCCATCTCAGCGGTCAATTCCGGGCTCCCGGTACGCTGTAAAGCACCAGAAAGCGTGGAGGGCTGCATGGACATGGCCGGGGCAGCATTGGTCTGCATGGCCGCCGCACGGGCTGCATCGACTCCGGGACCGGCCGCGTTCGCCGCGGGCGTCACGCCTACCGGATTGTCATTGAAGCCCATGGAAGGCTGAAGGTTCTGCATCAGTTGCGGCATGGCCTGGAAGGCCTGGGCGTGCTGCAAGGCCGTGGGATCGCCGCCAGCCGCCAAGATGGCGCTATACGCCTGCTGGCGTGTCGCTGGGTCAGTGGCCGTCGCAGCCTTGGAATAGGCGTCACGAAGTTGCTGTCTGCGAAGCAGGGATTGGAATTCGCCAATGCTGTTCGTATCACGACCATTCAGAGCGGCACCCGCATCTGATAGACCGGCGCTGAACAAGCCAAGCTTACTCTGCCAAGTCGGTTGAGACCCCATACCGAGAATACCGCCTTGAGGCGCATCGTCCAGGCCGAGGAAATTCAGAATACCCGCCATTATGTCTGTTCCCTAACCGCCAGGCATGTAGGACGAAGCAACAGCCTGCCCGACTTTCCCGAAGACAGACAGAATGCCGCCGAGGCCAGGATTGCTGCTGGTTGTGGTCGTGCCGTTGGTATTGACGGTCTGCTGCACTGGGATCATGCCCAAAGCACTATTGAGCAAGTTCTGCTGCTGTATCGTCAGCTGCTTGCCCTGTAGCCAATTATTGTAGGCGTTGCTGATTTCCGTCTGGCTCTGGGCCTGCTGCGCATCGCCAACTGCACCCAAGATGCCACCCTGCTGAGCAGCTACGCCAAGAGCATTGTTATTGAGGTTAGCGGTCGTGGTCGCAGCATTGAGACCAAGGTTCTTGGCTGCCAACGAGGCGTTCTGTGCCTGCGTGTAATTCGCCGCGTTCAGGTTGGCGATATTGCTCTGGTTATTGCGGTCATATGCTTCATTGGTCAACGCATTAGCCACGCCAGAGCGGGAACCTCCAAACGCACCGCCCGCGGTGTTCTGGGCATTCATTTGGGTTTGTGCGATTTGGCGTGCACGCTCGTTGTCGTTGATCGAAGCGTCGATGACGTCTTTCTGGAATGGGTTCATGTAGGTTTGGAGATCGGCAGCAGACAGCGGGTTGCTGTTCAAGATGCCTTGAGCGCCAGCGGTAGCGGCATTCGCCGTCTGGCCATATAGTGGGTTAGTGGCGACGCTACTGAGAATGCCCTGAGCCTGAAGCTGGGTAGGCGTAAAGCCGGCAGTCAACTGTCCGGTATATGGCGTGCCCAAACTGGCCGCGTTTTGCTGGGCCGTCGCATAGTTATTCTTTAGAAGCGCCATCGACTCAGGATTGATGGTGTTCGTCTGCGTCTGTTGGGTAGTTTGTTTTGATCCGCCGCTCAATGCAGTAAATCCTTATACATGGTGAGATACCCGAACCTGTAACCGCGCTTTTCCGTGACCTTCTCCCACCCCTTGCGCCCCGTCCCCATCATCATCGTGCAACCCTCAGAGCGCGCGAACTCGCACATTTTCGGCTCAAGAATGTCGAGCAATTCCGTTAAGTCGCCGCCGCCATGCTGAATGATGAATGCTTTGTGCTGGGCGAATTGCGCGATCTCAGCGACGGCGCAGGATTGCTTCCCGAAGAACACGAGGTATCTCCCCTCATCCACCATTCGCTCAACGTCTTCGATGCTTTCGAGCCCGGGCGAAGTCGCGAGAGCGGCTTGGATAAGCGGCCGGCACTTTTCCCAAGGCGTCAAAGCGCGACGGTACTCAGTGTCCCGGTATCGCCCACCGTGACGGACCAAAGGGCGCCACTGGGACTTTGGAGAATGAGCCGGCGCCGGACGATTTCCACGTCAGCGGTCTTTTTCATATTCTGCTTGTCAGCATCCGAGATTTGGCGCCTTGTGTCCGCCTCGTTCGCCTGATCATAACCATTGCCTGGCCGGGGAAGGTTCAACGGCCACCGCCTTGCGTCACGTCGATCCTGGGCACGCCTATGCGCCAGTCTGCATTTCTGACGCCATCGAACCGGGCCCGTATCAAACGGCCGCCGAAGCGCAAATCTGTCCTGCTGGTGAGCGAATAAGGCCCGTAGCTGGTCTCCGCGTCATCCGGGAAGAACTTGGCGTAGAACGTGGCATTCACATCCCCCACGGTCTTATCGTCCGGGACAAGCTGGGAGGCGTAAAACACGCTGTCCCCCTGCCCCATCATGAACGGCCCGCCCTCCAGGTATGGGAGATCTACATCCCCATAATCATTGCCAACCTCATGCTCATAGACATACCCATCCGCACCGCATTTCATCGGGAACGGAAATGGGCTTTTATCGACGGCGCAGAGACGGCTTAGCTTGCCAAACACCCAATGATTTTCTCGGAAATTCCAGCGGACATAGCTATCAACTTCAATTGAGCCACCGGACGGATACCGCCACTCAACTTCACCAAACTCGGAATTGATAGCGCACGTGATCTTCGACTGCTGGAGATAGTTCAGATTCGAAAACACATAGTCTGATACGGCGCAATCCAATGGCTGGGCGAAGCCGTTAAAGGTCCAGAAGTTCCCCACACCCATCCAGACAGCTTGAGAATCCAGAGCAGCCCCGCAAGCCCGCGATATTGCCCCGCACCCGTCCGACTTTTTCTCAAAGGCATAGACGCGGTTGTCAGCGGTATAGGTCGCTACATGTACATCCTGGTCGGTGAGAAGCAGAACACCACCATTGATCCGCAGCCCCATCATTAATCGGCCATTTGTCTGCAAATCGAAATCGCCGGCTTGGTTGGTGGCATCAGCCGTCCAGACGGTGTTATTGCGCTGGTCCGACCATTTCACCCGGCGCGGAACACCAGCAGCGCCAAGCGCCATCAGAATGCCCTCTTGTGTAACCACAAGAGATGTAGCCGATGGGGCGTTAGATACCGCGGCCCCAAGCCCAGTTAGGGGCCATTCATATATTGTAGTATCGTCGGGCCCGACAAAGACAAGATGCTCGCCCCAGGTATCCAGGCTATTTACTGTAGCGTCCTGAATATCGTCGCTATCGGCTATCGGGGCACCGTATATCCCCATACCGTATAGACCGGAGCCGAAGCCCCCAACCGCCGCCGCATCTGCACGTCCTGCGGTATACCCAGACGGAGTAATATCAGCCAAGATACCGCTCTTGGTCATGGCATAGAGGTGGCTGTGCGTTGCGACGGCACACCGCGCCACATTTCCGTTATCGCGCCATGCGATCATAGTTCGTGGCATACCCGTCACGGCAGACGTGGATTTTGCTCTCCAACCACCATCAGGTCGGATCGTGCCCTCATAGAAGCGGACTAGGTTACCATCGTACCAGCGGCCTTGGCTCTGGAGTTGAGTACCGTTGTGGTAATAGCCAGGGGGTGCCTTAATCTCAAAATACGCCATCGAGGCTATGCCCTGTCATATTCAAGATGGACGCTGAAATCGTGGTGTGCGGAATTACCGAAGCCGTCCGTGACAGTTGCGCGCCAAACCGCATCTAGCGTTCCAGACGCTCCCGAAGCCGGCGAGAAGCTCTTGCTGAAGCCAGGATTGTTAGTCGTCAGCCCGCTTGTGGTGGCTGTATTGTCGCCAGATATGAAGGTTATGGAATAGGTATAGGGGCCAACGCTGCCGCTCGGTGTAACCGTAGTGCTGCCGCTCACAGTATGAGGGGCGCCGACGCCGGAATCATTAACATTGATGTCAGGGGCCGAGACAGAAAGACTGGCGGAAATCTGCTTCCAGACGCCACTAACCTTCGTCCAAAGTAGTGCGAATTTCCAAACGCCGCTAACATTCACATTTGCTTGTGCGCTATGATTTGTGCCGGATACGTTGACAGAAAGTGTCAAGCGTATTGCAACCAGATATCGCCATCGGATCCGCCCGAGGGTGCGCTAGAGCTAATCGTGACGTTGTGGATAGCGATACTACCAAGACCGAGATTCGAGCGAGCTGTAGCAGCATTTGCAAGACTGGCTAAATTACCCGACTTGGTAAGAACATCGGTTGCGGCAATTCCAGAATTTCCTATCGTTCCGTTATTATCGGAAAATGAAGGAACGTTTCCAGTTGCGGCACTGACCACCGCAACAACTGTGCCCGTTGGAGACGTGGATGTGTTCGCGGTTGCGGCCGTCCCAAGACCAAGATTGGTTCGGGCCGTGGCTGCATTAGCCAGGTCGCTAAGGTTATTTGCCTTCAGAGCTGCGGCAGCCGTCGTGTTATCGACCGTCTTTAAGCTCGCATCTATCGCGATAATCGCGTTATTAAGCGTGGTCCCCCAGGTATCCGCATCCGCGTTTACGGTGGGATATGCCCAGCCGTAATTGGTGGTTGTGGAATCGGCCATTATGGAATTCCTTCTGGATTATGGTATAAGGCGGTTCGCCGCGTGGTTGCGTTGTCCGGCTGGGGAGACATGACATGACGAAATTCTTATTGCGTTTACTTCTGCTACCGCTGGCCGCCGCTCACGCCATCATCGGCGTATTTGCCCATGACGATCTCTGAGCCGATCAGGACCGGGCCGGTCCGACGGAAACCTGACCACCCGTCTATTCTGCGACGGGCTGTAATGGCAGTCCGCGACAGCGTTTTGGGCTCTCGTGTCGCCTATCTACGCTGGCTAGGAATGGACATCGGGCGCGATACGAAAATCTCGCTCAAGGCCAGGATCGACGCGACCAACCCACGCGGCATTCACATTGGCGATGGGACGCTGATCGCCTTCGATGCAACGGTCCTGGCGCACGATCTAGTCCGCACCCTGCACACTGATACCTATATCGGCCGGAATTGCTTCATAGGCACCCGGGCTACCATTCTGCCGGGCGTAACCATAGGAGATAAC
>Ga0207694_10000399_pt1 | contig 40379 bp, 31 predicted proteins | sample KBSC34metaG_FD_184353 | JGI IMG/M metagenome (GOLD analysis project Ga0207694, IMG submission 184353) | Corn rhizosphere microbial communities from Kellogg Biological Station, Michigan, USA - KBS C3-4 metaG (SPAdes) (version 2) | ecosystem: Host-associated > Plants > Roots > Rhizosphere > Soil... | reverse complement strand
CCTTTGGGCGCAGTGGTGTTGTCTCCCAAAGACAAGAAGATGCCGTTGCCCGTCTTCGAGCCGGAGTCAGCCACCCCAACCACACCAATCGTGTTGTTATTGATCGTGCCACTGAGGTTAGTAGCTATCGTCGAACCGGCTACCGGGGTAGCCATTTGCAGGACGATCGTACTGCCGTTGGCGTCGCGGAAACTATTGCCCGAAACGTTGAAGGTCATCCCACTGAAGTCGGCAAGTTTCAACCCGAAGCCGCCGATAGTGTTGAACGCGTGGGTGTTTGTCACGGCGTTGTTCTGGAAGATGACGTCCATCGCCACCGACGTCGTCGTGCTCGGCTCCTGGCCAGTAAAGTTCACCACGTCACCCGGCGAGCCGGCGAAGGAGGAGCCTGTCACGGTCGTGTTCAAAATCGTACCGCTCGCAGACGGCCGTCCCTCAACTGAAAATACTCGCTGCGCATCAAGGAAATTCTGAACCAGACCGAAGGTTGTGCCGGTAACCGTCAAACGATTGAGCGTGCCAGACGAGTTGATGAGCGAGAAGTTTCGTGAGCGACCACCACTGATAACGCAGTTTGTAATGACGCCAGCGCCCGTCATACCGGTAGTGGTCGTATTGCCAAAATATACGGCGCCTTCACCAGCACCCTCGGGTGGCGCCAGCGCGGGGGATGTTCCGTTGGTGCCGTTGACAGTTGAATACTCGAGCGTGAAGTTGTTGACCGAGTAACCACGAATACCGAAACCCTGATTCGTGCCGTTGATTGTCAAACGACGCAAGGTCAGGTTCGATACGTTTTCGGCGTAGACGCCGATACCGGCCGTAGTGCCGTCAGCGCCCGTCATTCCGGAAATCGTACCGCCGGTCGAGTTACCGCCCACCGTAGTGTTGGCTCCATCGCCGTTGACCGAGAAGCTGCCTGACGTGTTCTTCAGGAAAATGCCGTTTGGACCACCGGTGGTGGAAACATTGGTCAGGGCCACGGACAGCGGGGTGGTGCTGCTGGCGCGGCTGATTTCCACGGCGGCTGCACCGCTAGTAGTGACAGTACCGCTGGGGATGGTGATCGTCTGGGTGTTGTCCGTCGCGAGCAAACCGCGTTGGTTCGCATCGGGCGTGAGGGTCAGCGCACCAAACGTGATCGCGCCAGTATTCGTCGTTAGACTAATTCCGGTGCCGCCTGAGCCTGTTACCGACGTAGCAGCGAAACTCAACGAAAGGCTGGATGAACCTACGCTGATACCGATGCCGGTGGAATTCGTGACAGTGGTTGAACCAGTAGTCAAACTACCACCAACGCCCGACAGGCTAAGACCGGTAGTCGCGCTGTTCGTCGAAGAGAGACTTCCGAACGTACCGTTGAGGGTACCGGTCGTAAGGTTCAAGGTATTGCCGGTACCGTTCAACGTAACGTCTGAAACGTTGAGCGTGCCAAAGTTGGTGCCGGTAATATCCGAGGTTGCGTTACCACCGGTGAATCCACGCAGGGTGTTGTTTTGAGCGACAGTAATTCCGTTGCCCGTGATGTTGACGATCGGAGCGCCTGGAGTTGTCGCCGGCAAAGGATCGCTGCCGACGGCCGGCGTGATACCTGAAATCGCAGAAAGAGTTGCGGTGGCATCTTGTCCGATGAATTTCTGACCATTCTCCAGGGTCACTGGTCCGACGTAATCGGTCGCGCTCTCGTAGACGAAGATGTTGTCATTCGCCTTCGGATTATTGGTGCCCGCAGTGCCGTTCAAAGCGTCGAACGCTGCCAGCGACGAGAACGGGTTTGTAAGACGGCCGCACCCTGCTGCGAGCGTAGTGCAGGCAGCGGAGTTGTTATTGATAAACCAAATCATGCCGCTGACGGTGATTGAAACTGTCGCCGTTCGATTTGAGGCGGCAGTCGTTACATTCGCATTGTCCGTCAGCGTGTATGTAAAAGTATCAGTGCCTTGAAATCCCGCCGGCGGGTTGTAGGTAAACTTACCCATGTCCGCGCCTGAAGCAGTCATCACGATGTCGCCGCCGTTCGCTGACGTAGCGGTGATCGTGTTTGTCACGATGGTGTTGACTGCCTGGACCGCGCTAATCGTCGCAGTCGGGTTGAATCCCGGATAGTCATTCGCAACAACGCTGAATGGCGTCGTCAGATTCGCCGAATTAATTCTCACGTTGCCGGTTACGGTCACTGGAAAAGTGTCGTTGACGGCGACGGGCGACGCAGCGAGCGTGCCTGCGACAAAGTTGGTGTTTGGATCCACCATGTCATTGAACGTGACTCCGGTGGCGTCCTCGCCGGTGGCTCCGAGATTAACCGTGTATCTCAGCGTATCGCCAGGATCGGCTTTACCGTCGTTGTCAGCATCAACAATCAGTGAATCTGCTTTGGTGGCCGTGATAGTGGGCACGAGCGGCACGACGCTTGGACCAAGCGTCCGATGGGAGGCAACAGCCGCCGGAGCTGCACTAGAAGTCTTTGCCGGTTCGGGTTTGCTGCTAGCGGGAGTGGCGGGCTGTGACTTCCATGGCCCGGCGCTTCTCGAACTTACAGAGACCGAGAAGGCAATAGCAGTAACCGCGGCAATAACCACGATCAACAATGTTGCTGATTTATTTCTACTAAGCTTGGGATACTTACGGTAACGAAGAGTTTTTCGGATAAAACCTGGGCGGTTTGGATCGAGGGGCATCGGAAACTCCTTTTGGTTGTCGTTGACCAATTCTTTTCTGGGATTTGAGATCGACAGAACTACGAGTAATGAAAGTGCGAAAGGGCATAAATATCTTGAAGTAGAAAGACACGGGACCCCCTTGTTCGCATGAACTCGAGAACGGCCACTCTCCTATCCAGGGTTTTGACAAAAGCCTGGAGCTATTGCGAGGACCAGACTCCTGATAGCTGCCCCTTGTTGTTTTCCTGCTAGAACCCAGGATATGGGATTGGTCTATCCAGCGAGGTAGACGAATTTAGGGCAACTGCTTGAATGGACACGCACGTTCCGGAAGCGTCAACATCCGTACGTTGCGGGTAGTGGCGAAAATTTAGCAGGCGGATTCTAGTGCGAGGGCAGGCATAAGTCAAGGAACTTGCAAGGATCTTGCAATGATCAGGCTCAGCTAGTTTGAGCCGCGGCACTCATTTCGTTTCGAGATTTAGATTGCGAATGAGGCGCTGGAGGTAGTTCGGATGAATGCCGAGCAGGCGTGCGGCTTCGGTGTGATTCTTATTCGCCTCCTCCAGCGCGCGCAAAATGATCTGCTTCTTGTTTTGGACCACCGCGGCGTGATACGTGGTCGTTGATCCACCAGTCTCTCTCATCTCCAGCACCGCTTCAGGTAAATCTTCCGGCAGGATCCATTCAGTGGTCCCAAGGACAACCGCGCGCTCGATCGTGTTTTCCACTTCGCGCACGTTGCCAGGCCAGTCGTATGCATTCAAACAGTTACGTGCTTCCGCTGAGAAGCCTTTTAACTTTCGATTGCTACGCGCACCGAACTTGGCTGCGAAGTAATTCGCGAGCAGCATGATGTCTTCGCGTCGCTCACGCAGTCCCGGCATCTCCAGCGAGACAACGTTGAGACGATAGTAAAGGTCCTCTCGAAACTGGCCCATCTCGATCGCTTCTTCAAGGTTCTTGTTCGTCGCCGCGATCACACGCAGGTCCACGTTGATCGTTACTGTTCCTCCGACGCGTTCAAACTCTCGCTCTTGCAGCACGCGCAACAGTTTGACTTGCAGCGGCGGTGTTAACTCTCCAATCTCGTCGAGAAAAACCGTGCCGCCATCGGCGATCTCGAGACGGCCCTTCTTCTGCGCGAAGGCGCCAGTGAACGATCCTTTCTCGTGTCCGAACAACTCGCTCTCCAACAGCGACTCATTAAGCGCGGCGCAGTTCACCGCCATGAAAGGCTTCTGTGCGCGCTTGCTGTTTCGATGAATCGCACGCGCCGCCAGTTCTTTGCCCGTTCCGCTTTCGCCGCTGATCAGGACTGTGGCATCCGTCGGCGCAACTTTCGAGATGAAGTGATAGACGCGCTGCATCGCGGCGCTTTCGCCGACCATGTTGTGCTCAATGTTCACGTCCGTTCGCAGCCGCTCGTTCTCAGTCTCGAGCCATTCGAACTGTCGCGCGTTCTCGATCGCGACCGCTGCAATACCGGCGATCGCAGTGACGAGTTGCAAGTGATCGCGATTGAAGTGATCGCGCGTCACCGTGCTGTCGAGATAGATCACGCCGAGTTTGCGATCGAACAGAATCAGCGGCACGCACATCACGGAGTGCGTACGCGCTTCGATCAAACTGTCAGTGACGAGCGCGGTTTCCGAGGGCGCGTCATTCGCCAGTAGCGCAACGCCATCACGCAACACCTGCTGCACGATCGTGCGACTGACATTGACTGCCGCGTCCTTGCCGTACACTCGATCGAGTCCGAAGACCAGACTCGTTTCGAAAGAGCTTTCGTCCGTAAGCAGGATCGCGCCGCGCTCTGCGGGCACCACTTCGAAAAGGAGATCGAGTAGACGTTCGAGCAGATTATCGAGCCCGCGAATCGAATTGATCTCGGTGCTGATCTTCATGAGCGCGCTGAGATCGCGCGTCATCTGGTAGATCGCGTCGTCGAAACGGATCTGGACTGTCGAGCCGCTGACGACGTGCGCTTCATCGATCCTGACGTCGCTCGACTTCGAAGTCGCGTCACCTTCGTGTATCAGAAACAGAAACTGCGAATCGCCGATGCGAACACGATCGCCGTGCTCGAGACGTCGACTCCTGACGGGCAGGTCGTTAACGAACGTGCCGTTGAGACTTTCGAGATCCGTGATTACGAATCCTGTTTCCTGGTTTTCGATTTTGGAGTGGCGGCGCGAGACTGACGCGTCGGCGATGCAGAGGTCGGCGCCGGTCTCACGACCGATGGTGAGCGACTCTTCATTAAGCGCGAAGATAGCTCCTTTTAGTTTGCCCGAGATGGCTGCGAGACGCGGAGGCATTGTTTACAGGATTACAGGATTTCCAAGATTCACAGGATGATCTCTTATCCTGTCGATCTTGTAAATCCTGTAATCCTGTCTAAGACTTCTCAAGGTAAAATTCGCCAATTACTATTCGGCGTCGTTGGAACCGTCTTGTTCTTCTCAACCCAATCGATAATCAGCTCGCGGATCTCTTCACTCGATCGGTAGACCACCAGCGCGTTCTTGTACATGTCGTATCCGCCCCCACCATTGACGCGATAGTTGTTGGTCGCGAGTCGAAGCTTTCTCGTGAGCGACAAAGGCTGACCGTGAAAGCGCAGGTTTTGAATTCGCTGACCTATCGGTTTCGAGATGTCGAGATCGTAAGTGACGCCTTCAGCGATGTCGAAGTTGTAAGCGGGAATTTTCTCATCGACGAGATCGCTCGCCGGCTTACCCGGAACGTACTCCTTAAAATACTTCGCGGAGTGTTCCAACGCGTCTTTGAGTTGCTGGCCCGTCACTTCCAAAACCACGAGCGTGTTTTCATAAACATACAAGCCCGCGATATCGCGCACGCTCACGGGCCCTTTCGCGATGCGTGCGGCCGGGTTGAAACTCGCCACCATCGATACGTCAGCTTTACCCGCGTCCAACTGAACCTTCTGAATCAGATCGAGAATCGCGGTATCGCGAAAGCGCGCGTCGCGCGCAGTTAACTCTTCCGTCGATTCACCAATCTCGCGCGACAACCACGCTTGCGTCTCGCGATCGTAAGGCTCGGCGATTTTCACCACTTCGGGATCCGGCTCGACACGATCGTCACTGGGCATCGTCCGCGCCGACTTCGCATACATGCGCCAGCCCGTGCCTGTTTTCTGCAAGTACAGATCGGCGCGCGCGAGATGCCGTCCCCAGTGGTTCGCCTGCGTCAGCAACACGCCGTTGATGTAAAGCGAAGGCACATCGCGATGCGTGTGGCCCATGAAGATCACATCGACGCCCGGAACTTCCTTCGCGATCAAGATCGCCTCGTTTTCGTGTTGCACCTGGCCGGGGCTCATTACACCCGTGCTCAGATCTTCTTCGAGACCCATGTGCATCGCGATCACTACGACGTCGGCCTTTTGCTGATCGCGCAGGATCGGAACCCACTTGCGTGCTTCGACGAGCGGCTCGTGAAACTCGAGACCAGCGTAGTTTGGTGGATTGTCCCAGTTGGGAATGCCCGGCGTCGTCAAGCCGAGGATGCCGATCTTCACGCCCGCGACTTCCTTGATGATGTAAGGCTTGTAGTGTGTTTGCTGTTTACCGATGTCGTATGTGTTGGCGGAGAGCCAGGGGAATTTCGCTTCGCTGCGCGCTTTCTCCAGGACCTTGAGACCGAAGTTGTACTCGTGATTACCGACGGTCATTGAGTCGTAGTTCAGTGAATTCATCACGAGCATCATCGGATCGGGTGGCGCGTTGTTCTTGCGCCCGTGAAACGACTCGAGCGGCGAGCCCTGGATCGTGTCGCCCGAATCAATGAGCACGACATTTGGCTGTTCTTTGCGAATGCGCTTGATCATCGTCGCGACTTTCGCAATGCCGCGGTTGTCAGGCTTGTTTGTGTAGTAATCGATCGGGTTGATGTTGCCGTGCAGATCGGTGGTCCCGAGGATCGTGATTTGCACGCGTTCCGGGGCAAAGCTCCGGCCCACCAGAACGAGGGCCAGCAAGATGATTAAAGTTGATAGGGAGTAGATGAATGGTGACTTGTGCGTCTTCATATTCTTATCCACAGATTACACAGTTTACAGCCTATTACAATTAGCTGTCTGTGTGATCCGTGTAATCTGTGGATTCAGGTTATACTCCTTGCAAATGGACAACCTCGTCACTTCAAACATTCGTCAACGACCGATTCGCACGCTCGTGAGCGTCGCCGGCGTTGCGCTCGGTGTGGCCCTGGTCATGCTATTCACGGGCCTCGCGCGCGGCATGTCAAACGAATTGCAGCGCCGCGCCACGAACGTTCGCGCCGAGTTGATCTTCATGCGGCCTGGCGCCGTTCAACTCACCGCCACGACCGCCAATCTCGATACGAGATACGTCGATCGGTTGAAGCAAATCGAGGGCATCGAAGAAGCGCTTCCGGTAATTCGCCACTTCAACCAGGGGACGAAAGGAATCGGTATCGAGCAGATTGACGGCGTCGATTGGGACGGTTACGCGCGAATGAATGGCATCAACATGGACGCGGGACATGGTCCGCAAAGCGACGATGAAGTGGTGATTGATGCTGTCAAAGCTGAACAAAACAATCTGCATGTTGGCGATCGAATGAAACCGCTGGGCAAGCAGGATTACCGCATTGTGGGAATTTATTCACCTGAATCGGGAGCGCGCGTGAAGTTGTCGCTCGTGGGGATGCAGAAAGCCCTTGAAGCGGAGGGCAAGTGTACGTTCATCTTTCTGAAACTTCGGAATCCGGACCAGCTTCAGGAAGTCGCGCAACGGATCGATCGGGAGTTGCCGGGCAATACGATCCAGCCGACGCGCGAAGTGTTTACGAGTTTTGAGAAAAGCATTCCGCTCCTCGGCGTGTTTTTGCGTGTGCTGGTTGTGCTCGCGGCGGTGGTGAGCTCGCTCGTGGTGATGCTCGCGATGTACACGACGATCACGGAGCGCACGCGCGAGATCGGGATACTGAAAGCGATGGGCGCGTCGCGTGGTTACATCGTGGGGATCATCGAGAAGGAAGCGATATTGATCAGTTTGATCGGGTTGGTTACGGGGTTTGTGGTTTCGCTCGTCGCGGGATATTTGATTCACAGAACTTACGGGCTGGTGTTTGAGTACAGTTGGCGATGGGCGGTCGTGGCGGGGACGATCGGTGTCGTTGGTGGAATTGTAGGTGCGCTCTATCCGGCGTGGCGGGCTTCGAATCTGGACCCAGTCAACGCGCTTGCCTATGAATAGGTCCTATTGGACGTATAGGACTTATTATTCTTCCAAATCAATAAAAGCCCGATCGCGCTCCAAAAGATGTCGCGGCCCTTGCGGACGATGGCGAGCGTCTCGCCGATTCCTCTCGCGAAGCCGAGGACCTTCGAGACCTGCCCGGTGCCGCCTTCATCCACGCCCGCGCGCAGCGGAATAAATTTAAAAGCCACGTTGATGATTCGATTCACTGACTCGAGTATGAACGCCTGCGTCAGCGTGGGCGCGACGGGGCTGATGAATGAAAGCGTGATAAAGACCTCAAGCACCCCGGCCACGTGGAAACACATGTCCAGTAGAAAGATCGACACAAAGCTGCGCCGGCTCGTCGCGTAAAACCCGTAGACACGATCTTCCAGCGACTGCGCTCGCGGTCTAATTTTTTCAACAAACCTCGTCAGCACGCCACGTTTACTCAGAAAGCCGAGCGCGCCACTCAGAAATCTCATCTGCCAATGTATAAGGAGGTATACCAGCGGAATGATGACTAGAGTCGTGACGAGTGCGCCGATGCTCGCGTATCGCAGTCCCTTCGGCAGTGTGAACGTGAGCAATAACGTCGCCGTGCCGGAGAAGATAAAGATCGCGACGGTGAGCGCGTAAAAAATGTTCTCGATCGCGAGCGCCGACAGCCCAACCATCAAAGGCACGCGATCTTTAACAAACACCGCCTTCGACGGCTCGCTCACCGCCACGCTTAGTAACGGGATGATGTTGCCGAGCGCGTCGCCCATCAAACGGGCGGCGAACGCGTCGCGAAACGGAAGTCGATATGGCGGCTCGATGCAGCGCGTCCAGGCGAGCGCGCGCACGACGTAGCGAGTACTGGAAACCGCAAGAATGAGAACAAAGCCGGCGCCGAGCCGCTGAATGTTCGAGACGATCTCGCCGACGCCTGCGCGGCTCACGAAATATGCGAACAGAAGCAGTCCTAACAGACCGAAGATGATTCCAAGTGGCGCAAATCTCCTGCTCCCACTCTGGTTCTCAGTCAAAACATCGTTCGCCATCGACGGATCTCTAGCAACCAATATACCTTCATCCACAGATTACACAGATTCATTTAATCAATCTGCGTAATCTGTGGATGGCTTTTGTGCGTTTTTGTGGCTTTAGTTTATGATGCAACGTTCCATTTCGACACCGGAAGACGAGCATCCACATGAGCCAATCCCAATCAGCGATAGCAACACCTGCGCCGAGTCCACTCACCACGCTTACAGAAGACGAGACGATGTTTCGCTCGAGCGTGCGTGAATTTGCCGAGGGCGAATTGCGGCCGCGCGTCGAGCACATGGACGAGGTCGCGAAACTCGATCCAGCGATTATCAAGCAGTGTTTCGAGCTCGGGTTGATGGGTATCGAGACGCCCGAGGAGTTTGGCGGCGCGGGCGCAAATTTTTTCACTGCGATTCTCGCGGTCGAAGAGTTGTCGCGCGTCGACGCCTCGGTCGGCGTTTTTGTCGACGTGCAGAACACGCTGGTCAATAACGCTTTCATCCGTTGGGGCACGCCGGAGCAGAAGAAGAAATACCTGACGCGACTGGCGAGCGAGAGTGTCGGCGCGTACGCGCTGAGTGAGCCGGGATCCGGTTCCGATGCGTTCGCGATGCAGACGCGCGCGGTGGAGCAGGACGATCATTACGTTTTGAACGGTCGCAAGCTGTGGATCACAAACGGCATTGAGGCTGACATCTTCGTGTTGTTTGCGAACGCGAATCCGGAAGCTGGATATCGCGGCATTACGGCGTTCATCGTCGAGAAGAGTTTTCCGGGTTTTGGCATCGGCAAAAAGGAAAACAAACTCGGCATCCGCGCTTCGTCGACAGTCGAGCTGATACTCGAAGATTGCAAAGTGCCGAAGGAGAACCTGATCGGCGAGCCGGGCAAGGGCTACAAGATCTCCATCGAGACGTTGAACGAGGGACGCATTGGTATCGGCGCGCAGATGATCGGCATCGCGACCGGCGCACTCGAGGCGGCACTGCGTTACACGGCGGAGCGGCAACAGTTTGGGAAGTCGATCAACCAGTTTCAGGGCGTTCAGTTTCAGCTCGCTGAAATGGCGACTGAGCTCGAGGCCGCGCGTTTAATGGTATACAACGCCGCGCGCATGAAGGATGCGGGCGTCAACTTCGTCAAAGAAGCGGCGATGGCCAAGCTCTACTCGTCGCGCGTGGCCGAGCGCGTCAGCTCGAAAGCGATCGAGCTCTACGGCGGTTATGGTTACGTGAAGGATTATCCGGTCGAGAAATACTGGCGCGATTCGAAGATTGGTGCGATTTATGAAGGCACGTCGAACATGCAGTTGCAGACGATCGCGAAGTTAATCATAGGAAAGTAAGATTCTCCCGCAGCGGCGCAACGGCGAAACGAAGGGACACTGCAGGCGTCGCGCCGTTGCGCCGCTGCGGGAGAAAACGTCATTTATGAATACTGATACTAAAGTTTTGAAGCTGGTTCGGAAGAGTGAGTCGCCGCACACGACGGCGACGGAACTTCCCGATCATAAGCTCCTGATCGAGATGTATCGCACGATGTATCTTTCGCGTCGTCTCGATGACAAAGAGATTCAACTCAAGGGACAGAACCGCATCTTTTTTCAGATCAGCGGTGCGGGTCACGAAGCCATTCTCGTCGCCGCGGGCGTGGTGCTGAAGCCGGGCTACGATTGGTTTTATCCCTACTATCGAGATCGCGCGCTCTGTCTACAGATCGGCATGACGCCGCTCGAGATGTTGCTCTCCGCCGTGGGCGCCGAGGCCGATCCCAACTCACACGGGCGGCAGATGCCGTCACACTGGGGCCACAAGAAACTCAATATCGTCTCGCAGTCGTCTCCGACCGGAACACAGTTGTTGCAAGCCGTTGGCTGCGCCGAAGCGAGTTATCGCTTCGAGCTAATCCCGGAGCTGCAAAAACGAATCAGCAATTTTAAAGACGACGAAGTGACGTATGTCTCGGTCGGCGACGGCACGACCAGCGAAGGTGAGTTCTGGGAAGCGCTCAACACCGCCAGCAATCTAAAACTGCCGGTGCTGTTCCTGATTGAAGATAACGGTTACGCGATCAGCGTCCCGGTCGAAGTGCAAACCCCGGGCGGCGATGTGTCGCGGCTGGTCGAGAATTTTCCATCACTTTACCTGCAACGCTGTGACGGCACCGATCCAATTGAATCTTTGGAGACCATGCGACGAGCAGTCGATTACTGCCGCCAGCGAAAAGGCCCCGCGCTGGTTCACGCGAAAGTGATTCGTCCGTATTCACACTCGCTTTCCGACGATGAAAAGCTCTACCGGCCTGACGAGGAACGCTCCAGCGACGCCGAGCGCGATCCGGTCAAACGTTTTGGCGCGCTGCTGATCGACGAAGGCGTGATCGATCAAGACGGCCTGCAACAGATCAAAGACGATGTTGACGCGCTGGTGAATGAAGCGGCGGACACGGCGCTCGCGAGTCCGCAACCGGCGCGCGAAACCGCGATGAATTACATCTTTTCACCCGACGTCGACCCGACAAGCAAAGAGTTTGACACGGAAGACAGCGTCCAGCTTTCCGGCAATCCCGGCACGATGGTCGATCTGATCAATCGTTGTCTCGATACGGAGATGGCGCGCGATCCGCGCATCGTCGTGTTCGGCGAGGACGTGGCGGATTGCTCGCGCGATCAGTATCTCGAAACCGTGAAGGGCAAGGGTGGCGTTTTCAAAGTCACCGCAAACCTGCAACGCAGGCATGGGAGCGCGCGCGTTTTCAACTCACCACTCGCGGAAGCAAACATCACCGGACGCGCGATCGGCATGGCGACGCGCGGGTTGAAGCCCGTGGTCGAGATCCAGTTCTTCGATTACATCTGGCCCGCGATGCACCAGATTCGCAACGAGCTCGCGCTGATGCGATGGCGTTCGGGAAATGAATTCAAAGCGCCGGTCGTGGTTCGCGTGCCTGTCGGCGGTTATCTCAAAGGCGGCGCCGTTTACCACTCGCAATCCGGCGTCTCGACGTTCACGCAGATCCCCGGCCTGCGCGTGATCTACCCGTCGAATGCGCTCGACGCGAACGGGTTACTGCGCACTGCGATTCGCTGTGACGATCCGGTGTTGTTTCTCGAGCACAAGCATCTCTATCGCCAGGCGTATAACAAGTCGGCGTATCCGAATGACGAGTTCATGATTCCGTTTGGCAAGGCGAAGAAAGTTCGCGAAGGAAGGGATCTCTCGATCATCACTTACGGCGCGCTGGTCCAACGCTCACTCGTCGCGGCGAAACAGATGGAGCAGGAAGGCGTCAGCGTTGAGATTATCGACCTGCGCAGTCTCGTACCGTTTGATTGGGACGCGATCGCGGAAACAGTGAAGAAGACAAATAAGGTGATCGTTGCGCATGAAGATTCACTCTCGTGGGGCTACGGCTCCGAGATCGCTGCGCGAATCACTGATGAGTTGTTTGAATATCTCGATGCCCCCGTCAAACGCGTCTGCGCCCTCGATACCTTCGTCGCCTACGCGCCACAGCTCGAGGACGCGATCCTTCCACAGGCGTCCGATGTAGCTAAGGCGATTGCTGAATTGAAAGCTTATTAGACAGGATTAACAAGATGTTTCAAGATTGACACGTCTTGTTAATCCTGTGAAATCTTGTAAATCCTGTCGAAAGTTCCCTCACCATACACGCCTGTATTGATCCACTTCGTACAAATACCTCGAACACGCAATAACGCCTATCAATCTAACGGCATACATATTGCCAAATTTCGGTAGATGTTACGCCTCTGCGCGTCTCCCCGACATTAGCTTCCCCCGCGTTCGACAATTAATCGCGATTGATTAGACACAAGGGAGGTACAACTGATGAGGAAGCATGCTTTGAGCGTTTGGGGGGCGGTCGTCCTAACTCTCGCACTCGCCTCTATCGCTCTCGGACAAACTACAACCGTTACCAAGACGGTCCAAAATCCCGACGGCACATACACAATCATTGAGTATCCTGTAAAGAAAGAAGTAATGCTTAATTTAACCCCGGTCAACGTCCCGGGAGCCAAGGGAGTGGCCACCATTCTTCGTGACGACGATGGAACGAGGATCAAACTGAACATAACTGGCGTTCCCGCGGACACCACTGCGATGACGCTTTATGCGGTCGACGACCAGGGGGTAGTTACCGCTCTTGGACCAGTTACCATCGCAAACGGAACAGGCACGCTCGCCGCGACGACTCCGCTGTCGAAGTTCATGTTGTTCGCATCGCCTGAGCCAGCGGTGACGGCTTATGACGCGAATACGAAAGTGTTCTTCAGGAGCGCAGTGCCGGACGGCTTCACGGTTATCCCGGTAGCGCGTACTGGCGATGAAAAAGTAGCGGCTGTCGGAACGCCAGTGGCCGCAACCGCGCAGACCACCACAACCACGACGCCCGGAGCAGTTGTTTCATCTCCGAGTGGCACGACCGTGGTTATTCCGATGACGGAAACCAAGACCACTTACTCGGCGCCATTGCTCAACATCCCGTCTTACAAAACGGGCGATGACACCAAAATTAAAGTCGACTTTACGGGTGCGCTAACGGGCGCGCGCGCGAACGTTTTCATCACGCCGCGGAAAGACGGACCGACTGAGGTCAAGATGCGTTTCCACGAGCTGAAGGAAGCGCCTGCGGGTCAGAGTTTCATTTTGTGGGCGGTTTCGCCTGACAACAAGTACATCAGGCTAGGTCAGATTGTGAATACCGGTGGCCGGAACGAAGCTGAAATCAGGTCGGAGGTTCCACTGCCGGACTTTGGTTTGATCGTGACAATGGAAAGCGCTGTCGGTGAAATGCCGGTCGGCCCAGCCATCGGAACGATTCACATTGTGCCGTAACTGACGGCGTTGGCGTTGCTCTTTGAGGGTCGCTCGCGAGGGCGACCCTTTTCTGTGTCAAATCCTTCACAAAAAACTTCCGCCAGAGTACCAACTTAGTTTAATATGTCGTTCGCTGAAGTTGCCCTGAGTTTCTTCAGGTCTCCCGACGGGCTCGGATTCGAGCCACTTCATCTTTTCAATAACCGCGAGATCCCCTGTTCGTGAATCCCTTCACGCGCCGAAGTCTCCGTTTTTGTCTGGGTGCTAACGACATGATTAAGAGAAGCTACTATCCTCGTCTGCTCCCCTTTGCATTGGTTCTCCTCGTCGCCTCCTTTGGGCGTGCATCCGTGCATGCAGACGAAACTCTCCCCAATCTCGTGAAACGAGTAAAGCCGGCGGTTGTCGCGATCGCGACTTACGACGCGAGTGGCGAGGCGCTGATGACTGGCAGCGGTTTCTTTCTGCGCCCCGGCCAGGTCGTGACAAATCTTCACGTGATCCGCGGCGCGGTTCGCGCAGAGATCAAGACGCTCGACGGCAAAGGCAAGGTTTTTCCGGTTAACGGGACGCTTGCAGTCGATGAAGAAGGCGACCTCGCGTTGTTGAGTGTGGACATGCCGTTGGCGAGCGCCACCAGAAGCACCGAGCTCGCGAAAGATCTGCCGGATGAAGGCGAAACGATCTTTGTAATCGGTAATCCGCTCAAGCTCGAAGGCTCGGTGAGCGACGGGATCGTCTCGGCCGTGCGGGAAGTGCCGAACAGTTATCGCATCATTCAGATCACAGCGCCGATCTCACATGGAAACAGCGGCAGTCCGGTTTTCAATCTTAAGGGACAGGTGCTCGGGGTTGTGACGGTGAAAGTCACGAACGGGCAGAACATCAATCTCGCGATTGCGGCGGCGCGAGTTGCGGAGCTGACTGCAGGTAAACTTCAGCCGCTGTCAGAACTGGCGCTCAAAGGCAAAGGCGACGTGGCTGAGTCGCTTTATCGCTCGGGACTGGATTCGCTCTGGCTCGGTAATTACGACAACGCTGTCGGTTACTTTGAGAACGCGGCGAACAAGAATCCGAGGCGCGCGGAGACGTGGGTGCAGGTTGGTTATTGCAAGGTGAAGCAGGGCAAGAACGTGGAAGCGATTCGCGCTTACCAGCAGGCGCTGCAACTCAAGCCCACCGATCCGGAGATTCACAACAAGCTTGGTGATGCTTATTACTACTCGGGGCGTTTGCGTGAGGCGATTGAATCGTATACCGAGGCGGCGCGGCTGCGTCCTGATTGGGCCGAGACTTTTTACAATCTGGCGATAGCGTATTCCGAGAGCGGCAATCCCAGCATGGCCGCCCAGCAGGCCCGCATCCTGCAGCGACTGGATCCAAAACTCTACGAAAAGTACCTTCGCGAGACTATGTAAAAACAATAGGTCCTATACATCCTATAGGACCTATATTTCGTTACCCAGCTTGCCCGGTGAAGACGCCGGTATCAACGCTCTTCGGATTACCCAACACAACGAACCGAATATTCTTCATGTACTTCTGCGAGACGCGCTGAATGTCTGCAGGTGTCACGGCTGTCAGCTTCTCGAGGAAGTTGACTGAATTTCTCCAGCCACCGCCAATCAATTCATACTGCGCGAGCTCACCAGCCTGTGCGGCATTCGTCTCCTGGCCAAGGTAATACGTGGTCAGATACTGGGCCACAACCGCCTGAATATCGTCGGCGTCCACCGGCTCACTCTGTAAGCGCGCGATCTCGCTCAGCATCACGCGTATTGACTGGTTCGCATCAACCGCAGTCACATACAAACCACCGACATTCGCTGCCTGCGTTCGCAAAAACGCATCCGGCGCATACGACAGGTTTCGCTTCACCCGAACTTCTTCAAACACACGATCACGCAACATCGAGCTCGCGATACGCATCGCGTAAATGTCAGGCGAGGTAAGCGACGGCGCCGTGAACAAACCCTGGATGTAGTTCGTCGGCAACTCGCGCGGCGTGACTTCAACGGTGGATTTATCAAACGCGAGCTGCGGAAGCGGCTTCGGTGTGTAGCTACCACGCGGCAACTTCCCGAAGCTCGCCGCCACGAGTCCGCGCACGTCGTTTGGATTCAGATCCCCAACTATCACGAGCAACAGCCGCGACGTCTCCATCAGCTTCGTGTGATATGCGCGCAGATCGTCCGGCGTGAGCTTCGAGACTGTTTCCGGCGTGCCGTTCGTGTTGTTCACATACGGATGACCGGCGTAAGCGACACGCTCCTGCAGCTTTTGCAGGTACACGTCGGGGTTGTCCGTATCATCACTGAGCCCAACAACCTGTCTCTGCTGCACTAACGCCACATCTTCTTTCGTAAACGACGGCCGCAGCGCAACGTCAGTGAACATCTCCCATGAGCGATCGAAGTGCATGCGCGTGCTGGCCAGCGACAGCACGGAGTAATCGTTGTTTGAGCTGCTGCCGATCACCGTGCCCATGCGCGACAGCTCGCTGCGCATTTTTTCACGCGGAAAGTTTGCGCTCGCTTCCGTCGCGGCGCTGAGCATCAACGTCTCGATGCCCGCGTTTTCCGCGTTGATGTTTGACGCGCCGCCGCGAATAAACAATCCCGCCGCGACGGTCAAACTTCCTTCACGTCGCTTCAGCAAAACTTTCAGTCCGTTGACTTCAAACTCGCTGACCAGCGCCGCCTGCTTTGCAACGACGCTGTGAATAGTATCCTGCGATTGCGGTTTCGTTTGTTGCGGTTGAGTAGCTTGCGAATAATCCGTGCTGGCGACGAACATCATCGCGACCAGCAGCGCACTGCTGATCAGCCGCCGCGTCAATTTAGCGCGAAAAGACGTACCCGACTGTTGTTCTGGCTGGTTGATGAATTGGCTCATGAATTGTCCTGACGTTTACTGTCCTATTAATTCTTCCGGTGTAATCTTAACTTTTGCTTGCGCATCGCTCGACATGAGGGCGAGACCGACGTGCGGCTTGCCCTGGATGTACGTGGTGATGTAGCGGCTGATGTCGGCGCGCGACGTGGCGCGCAGCCGTGGCAGGTAACCGCGGAAATACTCGAGTCCCGTCGACGCCCACCAGAAACTCAGCGTGTGTGTGTAATCGCTGAGCTTCTCGCGCGAATAGAGATCGTCGGCTTCGAGTAGCGCCTTCGCGCTTTCGAGCTGCTCGTCGGTGTAGTAGTCCTTGTCGTTGAAGTGGGCCACTTCTTCGTAGAGCGCTTTGATCACCGCGCGTGCTTTGTCGGGCGTAGTTTGCGCAATGAGTGCGATTGGGCCGACGTTGCGCTGCGTGTAGTAGCTCAAATCGACGCCGGTTACCAAACCAGTATCGACGAGGTTCCTCTGAAAGCGCGAATTCGGCTGTCGCAGGATGAACGAGAAAACGTCGGCTGCGTAAGTCGCGGGATTGTCTTTACCGATCGACGGCCCGTGCCAGCCGATGTTGATGATCACGTTCTGCACCGGCTGTTGAATCACTGAGCCTTCACTCTTCGCGAGCGGCGGGTGATCCACGAGTGGAAACTCGACAAACGGATCTTTCTCGCGCTTGGGCCAGTCGCCGTAAAGCTCCTGCGCCATGGCGAATACTTCCGTCGGATTGACGTCGCCGGTCAACACGAGCGCCGAGTTGTTTGGGACGTAATAACGACCCTGAATGAGCCGCATCATGTCGGTCGTGGCGCCGCCAACTGTCTCGCGGTTTCCGAGCGCGTTTTTGCGGCTGGGAAACTTGTAAAAGAGACGATCGTTCATCTCTCTCGCGAGGTAGAAGAACGGGTTCGACTCGTTACGATCGATCTCGCCGATCACGACCTGCTTCTCACGGCCAAACTCGCGCTCATCAAAAAGCGGATAGCGCACCGAGTCTTTCATGAACTGCATGGCTGTACGAAGATTCGGGCTCGTCGTCGTGAAATAGTAATCAACCACTTCTTCGCGTGTGGTGCCGTTGTAGGCGATGCCCTTTGAGCCGATGGCGCGCACGTAGTCTTCAGCATTTGCGATCGCGCGGTTCTGCTTGAAGAACATGTGCTCGTAAAGGTGCGACAAACCGTTCAGCTCGGGCGGCTCGGTGTAAGAGCCGTTTCGCACTGCGAGCTCGATCGTGACGAGCGGGATCGAATGATCTTCGAGCACGATGATCTCGAGGCCGTTGGCCAGCACCTTGCTGATCAGGTTTGCTTCCGGGAGTCGCGCCGGTGCGGCTGCGGTCGCTGTGGTTGTTGTGGTTGGCTTCGTCGAACGTTGTTGTGCTGCGGCTGGCGACAATAACGTTAGTAGAAGCAGAAAGACGAGCAAACTTCGTTTCACTGATAACTCCATATGCTGGAAATTGATGTTAATAGTGGGGAAAAGGTTATCTTGAATCTTGTAAATCCTGCAAATCTTGTCATCTTGTTACTGGATTACACGATTTACAGGATTCACAGGATTATTTTTTGACCATCGATCGAGCTTTTTGACGGAGGGCGGTGCGATAGGCGGCGGCGTCAGATCCAACCGCGTTCGATAACCATTGAATGCGCGGTGTGCCGCGCGGAGTGGTTTCGCCGGTTATCTGCATCGAGTAAGTGCGTTTGTCATTCGGTACGAACAGGACGACCCGCCGGAGGTTGCGGCTCTCGCTCGAATCCTTTCCGGTAAATAACAACTCCTCAAAACCGTCTTCATCAGCGTCGACGATTTCAGAGCTCCAGTTCGCATGACTGAATCCTTTGGCGTCGAGCCGTCCCTGGGCGCTGAGTCGAAACTTTCCATTCTGTTTTTGCAGTACGAGGTAGTTTGTCGTGCCCGCTTTGCGCTGATTGTTGATGGCGACAATCGCTTGTCCGGTGTCGGTATCGACGATCTCCACGTCGCCGACTGAGCCTTTCGCAAAGCGCGCCGCGATCTTACGCGCTTGATCGAGTGTTAACTGCTCGACTGGTTTCGGGTTTTCGCGCGGTGTGGTCACGCCACCTGATGGAGCGGCAGAACGATCACGCCACGAAGCCGGTGTGAACTGCGATTGTGACGCAGCGACTGGCAGAGCGGTGTTTGGTATGCGTGGTTCGGTCGCACTCTGGCCGCCCGTGTAACCCCAAACGAGCAGTGCGCTGAAAATCGTTACGAGAATCGTCGGCGCGCCCACTCGAAACAGCAAACCGCCCCCGGCGTCAGCGGCCGCAACCATCGACGACATCGGATCGGCAGGAGCCACCGGACCTTCCGGCCGCAGCAGGCTGCGCTCCAAAAGCATCTTCGCCATCGCCGCCGTGCGCGGTCGATCTTCCGGCCGCTTCGCAAGCAAACTATGAACGGCAAGCGCGAGCGAACGCGGAATGTCCTGTCTCAATCTCGGCAACGGCGGCGCAGGCGCTGTCGCCTGTTTGACTAACAACGCTGATTGCAGCGGATCGACGAACGGCGGGCGACCGGCAATCATTTCATATAACAACACACCGAGACTGTAGAGATCGCTGCGTGCGCCGACACGTTGTCCCAAACACTGCTCGGGGGACATGTAACGCGGCGTTCCGATCAACTGTCCCGAACCCGTGCTCGCATGTGTAGCAGTTGATTCCGCCGACGAAGCCAAAACCTTCGCGACGCCGAAATCGAGCACACAAACGCCTCGTTTGCCGAGGAGTATGTTTGACGGTTTGAGATCGCGATGAATAATGCCGAGCCGGTGTGCTTCTTCGAGAACGTCGCAGATCTGCGTCGCGATATCGATTGCGTCAGTGAATGAGAAGCGGCCCTGGCGTGCGAGCGCCTGCGACAGAGTTTCCCCCTCAACAAACTCCATCACGATGTAGTGACGTCCGTCAGGCAGATTTCCCGCGTCGAAGATCATCGCGGCGTTCGGATGGCGCAGCTTCGCCATCGTTCGTGCTTCGCGGAGGAAACGATCGGAGACGTCGGCGTCAGACGCAAACTCGGGCCTGATGATTTTGACTGCGACAGGGCGTTCCAGATCGAGGTGCGTGGCAAGGTAAACAGCGCCCATGCCGCCGGTCCCGATTTGCCGCTCTATTCTGAACCTGCCAGCGATAAGTTGGGGGACATCCATATTGACCTTCCTTCGGGTTAAAAGGTCGAATCAACTTCGGTTTTGCGACGTGGTTGGGGGAAGAGGCCGTGTAGTGTAACACTTTATTAAAGTTTGGAATAGATCCTATATGCCCCTCGTATTGGGGTATTAGTGTGTGCAGCGGATCCGCGCAGCGATCGATTAGAGCGGGGGCAAGCCCCTCTTCCTGACTTGTTCTATTCTCAGTTGCGCCAATCGTCTAATGGAAACTTGAATCGAAAAATAGAACAAGTCAGGAAGAGGGGCTTGCCCCCGCTGGTTGAAAAAGTAACCAGCAACACACTAATACCCCACTACCTATGCCCTATCGGTCCTATTTATCCAGGCCGGGGTGAACGCCCGGGACATTCGGAATCCAGAACACCTGCCCGTTGATCTCGAGACTCCGCAGCCCGTGTTTCGGCAGGTCCTTCTCTTTCAAACCGAGATACGTGAAGTGTGGCAAGTCGCTGAGCACGGTCTGAAACCAACCATGCTTCGCCATGATCTCGCGCACGCGCGGGTTATCAAACTCGTTCACGTCAAACGCCAGCATCGCGATGTGTTGCGACGCGCCGGGCGCGGCGATCGAGTAAAGGATCGATTTTGACAGGTCTTTGCTGAAGTAAATTCCGGTTTTCTCGAGCTCCAAAACTTCTGCGACTTGCTCGCGTAGCGAAAGGCTTCGCATACGTGTCACTTGCTCGGCGGTGAGCCGTCCCTGCGATAACCAGTAATCGAGGGCGGGATCGAAGCGCGAATTCCAGAGGCGCACGCTGTCTTCGTAGTTGCGCCGTGCGGCCTCCGCACCGTCGCGCGGCGTGATGTCGAGCCCTTCCTTTTGTGCGTCTTTGCGCGCCTTGTTGAGGCTTTTTAGGGCTTCGGGTTGAAGCTCAATCTCGTCGTATCCGATCTGCTCCGCTTCGAAACCCGCGTCGTCCTGAAATTTCGTTACCTGTTCTTCAGTAGTAAAGATACAGACCGGCGGCGGCGTAACTTTCTTATTCGCGACGTAGATCGCGCCGTATTCTTCGAGAATGCGGCGTGAGACGGGATCGGACGGAGGGCAAACCGTCTCGATCTTGATTTTCCGTTTCTTGAGGGCCTTCGCGAGGGCTTCGTAAAAAGGAGTTGCTTCGTTGGGGTCGTTCCCGTCGCGGGTTGAGTTAGAAGTCATGGGCTCTGTTGACATGTTATCCGGTACTGCTATCACCCCGCTTGCTATAGATCGGCAGACTATGAGGAGAATCAGGCTTGTCAGAACACAGCTTACTCGTCTGGAACTCAGGCGACCCTCCAAAGCGCAGAAGATGATAGTGGCGGCCGATTGAGACGGTCAACAGGCGCCGAACTATGCTAGGCTCAATTTGAGCATGAAAAGCGCGGATCTGTTTACGGAAATAACGGCGATGTACCGCAAGCATGGGTGGCAATTGCGAAGGGTGCTGCTGCGGCCTGAGACGCGTGTCGAGCTTCAGCTTCCGGAAGATTTGCCGGTTAAAGAAGCGACATTCGATGCGGTGTGGGTTTCGCGTCCCTCACACAACGATCGAGAAGCGTGGGAATTAAGGCTGCTCGCGCAAACGCAGTATGCGTTGTTCGAGACGTTTGAAGCCGATGAAACTGAAGAAGAACGCGATGATGTCAAATTTGAGATGGAAGCGCGGCTGAGGGATTACGTTGGATCAAAGGAAATATAAGTCGAATATGTCCTATTGTTTTCCCATCTTGACCGGTATCTCGAGCTTCTCCACCGGATCGGTTTCGTTTTCACCCTTGCGCACAATGCTTAACTTCACGGTGCTGTAAGGCAGGGCGCGGCGCACGCGCATCAGAAACTCTTCACTCGTGCGAATCGGGATACCATCGAACGCCGTAACGATGTCGCCTTCTTTGACGCCCGCCAGATCCGCCGGACGGCTGCGCAAAATCGTTCCCAGCCTGACGCCGTACATATTCGTTCCCGGCACCTCTACTCTTTCTGCGTCACCGTCTTCGTAACCGAAGTGAGCGCGTCCTTCCGGCCGACGTTCAAACTCGCGAGTCAATCGCCTGTTCTCATCCTGTGAGATCGTAGTCAACTTGGTCGTCTTCTTCTGACCGTCTCGCATGTATTCGACGTCGACTGTCTTCCCGATCGGCGTTTTCTCCATGAGCTCGCTGATCTGATCCTCGTTTTGAGTCGGTTGACCGTCAAAGCTGAGAATCACGTCGCCACCGACGAGCCCCGCCTGATCCGCGGGTCCACCCGGTGTGGTGACGGCTTCGAACATCACGCCCTTGTCTGTGTTATTGAAGTCGTCAATGCCGATGTAGGACTTAACAACTGAGGTACGCGTCACGATGTTCGCGCTCTTGCGCAGCGGAGCAATCAACGCAGTGAAAGCAGCAGCGCCGACGAAGAACACGAGCAGTCCGATGAAGATCCAGGACATACCGCTGATGCGACGTTTCCTTTTCGTGAGCCCGGCAGAGTCAGCGACCGGAGCAGTATATTCGCTTCCTGTGTAGCCACCTGTGCTTCCAGTCAGACGAAACCCGCAATTCCGGCAAAAGCGCAGCTCCGCCGGCATCGTCGAATGGCAGTTTGAACAAATTGTTTCAGTAACCTGCGACATAGCGGATCCACCTATTCCGGGAATCTAGCCGAAGAATACACGGACAGGGTCTATACGCCAAATAATGTTTTCCGGTTGCATCCGGCTGCTTCGATAGACTTTGGGCGGGGCAAAAGCAATAATGATCGGCATCCTGGAGGTTCTTACTGTGGAAATAACCAAAGCACTCGCAGCTCTACAACCCCTTTATGGCAAGGACAACGTGGAGATCATCACGACTGATGGAAGGCGGGTGCGCGGGACGGTGCGAAGCATGAAGACCACCCAGGCTCTCACCACACCCAGCGTAAAGATGGAGGTCGCGAATGGGCAGATCGTGAAGATTCCCTTTCCGACGATTGCGGAGATTAAGGATCACAACGTCGTCACTTAATTTTCGGTTTTCGGTGGTATTGGCGTATAGTACGCCGTTCTATGCCTTTGCCCCTCAGCATTGACGATTTCGGAACACGCATCGCCAGCGTCTGGTCTGAGCTCCGTCCCGCCACACGCGGGCTTATCGAGCGAGCGTTACAAGCCGCCTCAAATGGAACTCAAACGCCTCGGAATTTCCAGTACGACGCGCGCGCCGATCTCGAGCTCAGCCGCTTTCTCGATGCCCTCGACGCGGAGAAGAACGGCAAACTGAAATCCATCGCAGACACGTGCGCGGCAGTTCTGCTCGAGAAAACCGAATCGGCAGAAGTGTTCGCGCAGCTTGTCCGTCGCGCCGAAGCGCAGAGGGACTATAACCGCATCGATATCCTCGCAGACGCACTGACGGCGCGCTTTCCGCCGAGCGAGATCTGCGAGCTTGCACGCTCTGAAGACACGATCGTCCGTGAGCTCGCGAACGAAGCGCTCGCCCGCTGCCCCATTTCGGTATTGGCGGCATTGCTTAACGATCCGGTTGATGCAGAAACAGCACGCGCCGCTCTACGAAGACAGGTCATCGAATACGGGTCAGAAGAAGCCCGCCAAATCTCGAACGCCCTCGATCAAGCAGACGAGATGTAGCCACAAAAAGGCACAAAAAGCACAAAAGAAAACTTAAGAGTTTCTTTTGTGTTTTTTGTGCCTTTTTGTGGCTACTACTTGCTTATTGAATGGAGACGCTCGACGACCTGGTCGATGAGCCAGTTAGGAGTGGAGGCGCCCGCTGTTACGCCGACTTTCTTCACGCCCTGCAAATCAGTCGGATTAATTTCTGCAGGAGTCTCGATCAGAAAACTCTTTGCGCACTGTTCCTGGCAGACCGCGAGCAACTTAACGCTGTTTGATGAATGGCGGCCGCCGATCACGTAAAACGCGTCGACCTGCCCGGCGAGTGCTCGCGCCGCGTCCTGTCGATCGCGCGTAGCCGAACAGATCGTGTTGACGACTTGCGGCTCGGTGTCGGCTCTCTCGCGAACTGCTTCCGCAACGTCCAAAAATGTCTGCAACTTGATCGTCGTTTGCGACACGACCAACGGTGAACGCAATTTCGGAAGCTTCGCGACTTCACCAGCATCTCGCACGACGTAAGTATTGTTTGGCGCATAACCAACGACGCCGATCATCTCCGGATGATCCGGATTGCCCGCGACGACAACATCACGTCCCTGGCGTGCGGCGCGTTCGGCGAGGTGTTGCACGCGAGTCACAAACGGGCACGTCGCATCGATCACTTTCGCCGCTCGTTGCTCAAGCTCGCTTTGTACTTGTGGCGTGACTCCGTGCGCGCGAATCACAGCGATCGTGTCGGCGTCAGCTTCGTCAGGCGAGTCGATCGTCGAAACGCCACGAGCGCCGAGTCGCTCCATCTCCTGCGCGTTGTGAATGAGTGGACCAAGCGAGCGAATCGGGCGTGCGCCTTCTTCGACTACCTCTTCAACCATCTCGACCGCGCGCTCGACACCGAAACAGAAACCGAATTCCTCTGCGAGTAGGACTTCCATGTTATTGAGCTGCCTGCGAGGTCCGCTGCCGGGCCTTCTCGCGCCACTCCTCTCTCAGCTTGTCGCCGCCCGCGACGCGATCGTCGATCCAGTCCATTTCCCACCGAAGCGCGTTCGTGAGCGCGCCGAGCAGGGCCTTCTTAACACCCGCCACGGAGTGAGCGATGTTTTTGGGCATAATTGCGTATGAACAATCCTCGATCTGGCGCAAACCGCCTAAAACGGCTTCTGCAACGTCACGAATTGGGTCCCGATCTTCTGCCATATCAATACCTCCAACGTACGTCATTCTAGCAGTTATAACTGCGGATCACACTGAGGGATACGGATTAAGTCGGCAGGCCGTTCCGGGCGATTGATTCCATGAGGTTGCAGAAGCGATCGAGCTCGCCGAGGGTCGTGTAGACGTTCGGGGTGATGCGGATGCCTTTGAATTCCTCGTGCACGATGGGCGTCGTGAAGACGCGGTGCTTGTTGAAGAGATAACTCCCGATCGCGGTGGGATCGATACCGGCAATATTGACGTTTGCGATCGCACACGACTGGTCCGGATCGAACGACGTGTTGAAACTGATTTTCGGCACGTCTTTCAGACGGTTCATCCAGTAACGCGAGAGGTAGCGGAGTCGCGCCTCTTTTCGTTTTCCACCTATGCCATTGTGAAACAGCAATGCTTCACCGATCGCGAGCCGCGGCGCTGCGGAGTGTGTGCCGATCTCTTCAAACTTGCGGATGTCGTTCGCCTGTTTCGACTCCGCCGCCATCAACGGCCAGAGCTTCTCGATCTTGTTTCGCTTGACGTAAAGCAGCCCCGTTCCTTTCGGCGCGTAAAGCCACTTGTGCAAACTCGTCCCGAAGTAGTCGCAACCGAGATCTTTCTGTTTGAAGTCAAACTGCGCATACGAATGCGCGCCGTCGACGACCGTCTCGATGCCTTTCGCGCGCGCCAGGTCGCAGATAGCTTTCACCGGCGTGATCTGGCCCGTGATGTTCACCTGGTGCGAAACGAGGATGAGCTTAGTTCGACTCGTAATGCCTTTTTCGAATGCGGCTGTGATCTCGTTGAGATTTTTTGGCGGGATCGGGATCTGCACCATCTTGAGCACAAGACCTTCACGACGCTCACGCTGTCGCAATGTGGTCAACATGCGTGGGTAGTCCTGTGTGGTGGTGAGTATCTCGTCGCCGGGTTTGAAATCCATTCCCATCAGCAAAATTTCGAGCGACTCGGAGGCGTTCCGCGTGATCGCGATCTCTTCGCGGTCAACACCAAACATCTCGGCCAGTCCGGTGCGAATAGTTTCCGACTGTGGCTCGAGTAGTTGCCACATCGTGTAAGCGGTTGCGTCTTCCTGCTGCCAGATGTAACGGACGAGCGCTTCGGTGACGATGCGCGGGCTCGGCGAGACGCCGCCATTGTTGAGATTCACGATGCCGCGTGTGACCGTGAACGAATTTTGAATGACGGACCAGTAGTCTTCGTCCATCGCCGCCTGCTCGGGCGTGAGATGGGCCACACTGCGCGTCGCCGCTTCGACTTCTTTCAGTAGCGCGCCGATGGTTGGCGTCGTGAGCGCAGCGAGACCGAGACCTTTACCGGCAAGTGAGAGAAAGTCACGACGTGAATTCATTTGGAGGCCTCCATACGAGTCATGCTTAGACAGGATTTACAAGATGTTTCAGGATTAACATGTCAATCCTGAAACATCTTGTAAATCCTGTCTGCTACTGCGTTTCATAACGACGCGGCACAATTGCTTTCAGCTTTTCACCGCTCGGCGAGTTCAGCTTCACTTCCACCTTTCGAAAACCTTTGGTCGCACCATTGGACGATTGATAGGTGAGACGAAATTGCCCGCGGAGGTCGTTGATGATCTGTGTCATCGAATCGAGTAACTCATTCCTGTTCCCTGGGAAGAACACTCGTCCACCGGTCTCCTCGGTGACCGTCTTTAGCAGGTTCTCTGCCTTGTCACGAGGACTTTTCGACACGAGCCCCGATTCCCGGTCGAGCTCAGTGACGAGACCGAGGGCGAAAACCTGAACATCACTCTGGTGCAACTTTTTTACGAGGGCATCTAGCTTGTAGTGGCTGTTTCGATCTTCGCCGTCAGTAATGATCACGACCACTTTACGCCGGTCCGGGCTGATTTTTTTGAAATCTGCGAACGTACCCGCGCTGACATAAAGAGCATCGATGACGGCTGACTTTCCACCCTCGATTGTAATTGCCTTCAGCCCTGCCATCAACGCATCTCCATCGCGCGTGAAGTCCGTAAGTTTTTCGATTTTGTCGGAACTTATGAACCGCATCAGGAGGATTTCATCTTCGGGCCGGCGGTTGACGATAACCAGGGCCGCCGTTTCGAAAACAGTCCGCATCAGGCTGCGCAGGGAGTTGGAGGAATCGATTGCCAGCACCAAATCCACGGGACGCTCGTCAGGCGCGATGCTCAGCACGGTTTGCTCAACCTTGTCTTCAATCACATGGACGTCGTCTTTGCTGACCTGGTTACAAGACTTGTTCTTTGAATCAGTAACAATGAGGCTCAACTCTACCGTTGGACCAGGAGTTTTGGCGGCAGGCGGAGCTGGCTCTTGCGCGAGGATGGTCGAGCTCAGTGCTAAACAAACGAGAATGGCCTTTATGATCAAGTCAGGTCGCCTCATGGACAATCTCGCCGTTGATGACGGTCATCACGCAGCGCGTCTTGAGTATCTCGGGCGCGGGAATCGTCATGATGTCGGCGGAGAGGATCGTTAAGTCTGCCAGTTTGCCAACCTCGATCGTGCCGCGCAGTTTGTCTTCAAACGCCGCGTACGCCGGCCAGATCGTGAACATCTTGAGCGCCTGGTTGCGAGTGACGGCTTCTTCAGGATGCCAGCCTTCACCCGAAAATCCCTTCTGATCCTTGCGCGCAACCGCCGCGTAAAACTCGATCATTGGCTCGCCACGCTCGACCGGCGCGTCAGATCCGCCGGGAACAACGACACCCGACTTGATGAAGCTCTCCCACGCATAAGAACCTTTCAGACGCGGGATGCCGAGACGGCTCGGCGCGAAGAAGAGATCGCCAATCGCATGCGACGGCTGCATCGACGGAATGATCCCGAGCTTCGCGAAACGCGGAATGTCGGCCGGGTTGACGATCTGCGCGTGCTCGACGCGCCAACGCGGCTCTGCAACCTTTCTCTCTGCGGCTGGCACGGCTTTGAGCGCGGTTTCGTACTCGTCGAGTATGAAACGATTCGCGCGGTCGCCGATCGCATGTGTCTCGACTTGAATGCCTTTCTTCAAAGCGTCGATCAGCATAGGCCGCAGGTCTTCGGCCTTGACGGTTAGAAATCCGGAAGTGTCGGGCGCGTCAGAGTATGGTCCAAGCAGCGCCGCGCCACGCGAGCCGAGCGCGCCATCCGAGACGACCTTGATAGTTCTGACGGTTAGCCGATTTCCAAACTCGCCGATGATTGGGCCTTCCGTGAGCAGACGATTCGCTTGCGGTCCTGGTCCATAGACGGCTTTGTAGATGCGAAGCTTGAGCGTGCCTGCGGCGTAGAGTTTTTTGAAAATGTCGACATCTCCGTAATCGCCGCCCGCGTCCTGAACCTGTGTCCAGCCAAGCTCGACGTCGCGTTTCGCTCCGAGCACGACTTCGCGCTCGTCGTCTTCTTTGGTTGACGGCGGCACGCGGCGGCGAACGAGGCCCTGCGCGGCGTCGAGCAACATGCCGTTGGGTTCGCCTGACTGTTTGTCTTTCGAGATCTCGCCGCCGAATGGATTTGCAGTGTTTTTATCAACGCCCGCGAGCTTTAGCGCGGCGCTGTTTGCGACTGCCCCGTGGCCGTCGGCGCGTCCGAGAATCACAGGATTGTTCGGTGAGACTTTGTCGAGATCCCAGCGCGTCGGAAATACAGGTGGCTGCCAGTGCGTCTCGATCCAACCGCGACCCGTGACCCATTCGCCCGGCTTTGCCTGATCGACGCGCGCTTTCACTTTCGCGAGCAAGTCTTCGAGACTCGTCGTGCCTTCGAGATTGAGTGTCATCTCGCGCTGACCGACACCGGACAGATGCTGGTGCGCGTCAGTGAAACCCGGCAGCACAGTACTGCCTTTCAGATCGACGACGCGCGTGCTTGGGCCAACGAATTTCTGCGCGTCTGCGTTCGTGCCGACAAAAACGATCTTGTCAGCTTTAACAGCGATCGCCTGTGCTTTCGGTGTCTTGTCGTTTGCTGTGTAGACGTTGCCGTTTTTGAAAACGATGTCGGCTGATTCAGCACGCTGCGGCGGAAGTCCCAGACTCAGAAGCAAGACACTCAATAGAATGACAAGAACCTTCATTTTTCCCTCGTTGTAAGAAAGCGGATTCGACTCAGGTGGCGTGCCGGAGCGTTATATCACGTTCCCACCTGGCAAGTCAGGAAGCAGCGGGGGCAAGCCCCTCTTCCTGGCCTGTTCTAATTCCTGGCGCTGAAGGGCTTTGCACGAAAAGTCTTGATTCTCACTTGGATCGGGTCAGTACAGGGAGCGGTAGCGACCTGGTGGTCAGTGATCAGCATGTGATTTTTTTTAACGATCTTGACTCCTATGATTTGACCAGGTCGCTATCGCTCCCTGTACTGACCCGATCCAAGTATGATCTCGGACTTTTTCGTGCAAAGCCGCGCTTAAGTGAAAAGAACAAGTCAGGACGAGGGGCTTGCCCCCGCTGTTAGGTTGATACGGCTACAAGAAATTGATCGAGTTCAAATTTAGTCGGTAATGAGGTGCGGGCACCGAGGGCGCTGCACTTCATGGCGGCGACGGCGTTGCCGAGTTTCATGCTCGTTTCGAGATCTTCACCGCTGAGAAAGCCGTAAAGAAAGCCGGCGTGAAATGCATCCCCTGCGCCGGTGGTGTCGCGACAACCGCCCGGCGCTGCAAAACCCGACGATTCGATAAACTTACCTTCGTGATAAACCACCGCGCCGTCCGCACCGATTGTCATGCCCACGAGGGCACAACCGTAGCGGTTCTTCAATTCAACGAGAGCTTCACGAGTGTCGTGAATTCCAGTCACACGACGCGGAAACTCCTTCGATCCGATCATGATGTCGATCAACGGCAGCAGCTCGGGCAAGCCTTCGTAGACGTTGTCGATATCGGCCGAAACAATCGTTCCCGTCTCACGCGCAGCTTTTGCGACGCGCGCGCACGCCGGCGGGTCATGACCATCGAGATGCAAGACCTTTCCTAGCGCGCCAAACTCAGCGGGCGCTTCTTCGGCGGCGTAGGCGAGCTTATCGTCGCGATCCCACACGATCGTCCGCTCGCCGCTGCGCACGTCGATCGTGATGAACGCGACCTGATTTTTCGCGCCTTCGACGATCTCGGCATAATCGATGTTGACGTCCTCGTCGCGCATTGTCTGAAAACCGAAATGCCCTTCCGGATCGGATCCGAACCTTCCGGCGTAAGCAGTCTTCAAACCCAGACGCCGCAGCGCCACCATCGCCGTCGCCGTCTGACCGCCCGCGGACTGCTTGTGGTCGAGTAGCCGCATCTTTGTATCGAACGCGGGATACTCAGGCACCACGATCAGGTGATCGACGGCGTTCAACCCGAAGCCGACGGCGTCAAACGGTTTGTCTGCCGGGAGCGTAAGTGGAAAATGCATTTGCCTCAGTTAAAATAGCATCCAAACATCGTGAATATTGAGGAGAAACTGAAAGAAGTCCCGACCTCGCCCGGCGTATACCTGCACAAAGATGCGGCGGGAAAGGTGATTTATGTCGGCAAAGCGAAGAACCTGCGCAGCCGCGTCCGCTCGTATTTTCGCGCGCGGCCGTTCGACCGGAAGACAGACGCGCTCGTCGGTCAGATCGCGGATCTCGAATTCATCGTCACTGACAACGAAGTTGAAGCATTAATACTCGAAGCGTCGCTCGTCAAACAGCACAAGCCGCGTTACAACATCAAGCTTCAGGACGACAAGTCGTATCCGCACCTGAAACTCACGATCAACGAGCCGTTTCCCAAGGTCGTGATCACACGTCGCGTTCAGCGTGATGGCGCGCTCTATTTCGGTCCGTTCCTGCCGGCTAGTCTCGCGCGCCGGACCATTGATTTGATAAACCGAACGTTTCAGTTACGCACGTGCGATATCGAAATCGACGGTAAAGCGCCACGGCCCTGTCTGGAGTATCACATCAAACGCTGCCTCGGCCCGTGCGTCAAGGGACTGTGCACGCCGGAACAATACCAGGAAGCTGTGCGTGACGTTCGATTGTTGCTTGAAGGACGTAACAAAGAGCTCGCGGACGAGCTCGAGTCGCGCATGTTGGAAGCATCTGACGCGACGCGATACGAGCTTGCGGCGAAGTATCGCGATCTGCGCAAGACTGTGATCAGGCTTTCGGAACAGCAGAAGATGGCGACGACTTCCGAAAGCGACGTCGACATCTTCGGCTACTACCGCGAAGGGCAACGACTCGCGCTCCAGCTCTTCACGATGCGCGAAGGAAACATCGTCGGACGGCGCGAGTTTTTCTGGGAAGACTTGCCTGAAGACGCTTTCGATCCGGCTGAGTTTTTGAGTGACGTGTTGTCGCAGTATTACGCGTCAGACTACGTGCCGCGTGAGATCTACGTACCGGTTGATTTCAGCGATCGCGAACTGCTCGAGAAAGCGCTCACGAAACGTAAAGGCCGGCGCGTCAAAATCTACGATCCGCAACGCGGCGAGAAGCGCGACATGATCGATCTCGTCGACAAGAACGCGAAGCTCGCGTTTGAGCAGCGCTTCCGGATTCTCAAGCCCGACATGAAGCTCGTGCTCGAGGAGTTGCAGGAGACGCTTGAGCTGCCGCACTTTCCCGCGCGCATCGAATCGTTTGATATCTCGCATATACAGGGCGCGGAGAATGTCGCGGGCATGGTCGTGTGTGACAACGGCAAGATGAATCGTTCCGAGTACCGGAAGTTCAGAATCAGAAGTGTTGAAGGCGCAAACGACGTTGCGTCGATGAATGAAGTGGTGACGCGGCGTTATCGGCGCTTGCTGGAAGAAGGAAAGCCGCTGCCGGATCTGATCATGATTGACGGTGGCAAAGCGCAGTTGAATGCTGCGGCGAGTGCGATGAGCGAACTCGGACTCGAGGCGATTCCGATGGTTGGCATCGTCAAGCCACCGCAAAGACACAATGATGTCGCCTATCTGTTAATGAAGGGTCGTGAGGACGAGCCGATCTATCTCGACTCACACTCGTTGATACTCCGTCTGCTGCAAATGATTCGCGACGAGACGCACCGCTTCGCGGTCACATATCACCGGAAGCGCCGCGAGCTACGCGACTTCACTTCCGAGCTGACTGCCATTCCTGGTGTGGGAGATAAGCGAAAGGGAAGGCTGCTCCGGCACTTCGGATCGATACAGAGAATCTCGAAAGCAGGTGTTTCGGAGCTAACGCCTTTCGTTGGCAGAAAGACCGCGGAAGAGATCGCAGAACACTTTGAGCGCCAGCGAATGCTCGCAAGCTCTGCTCCAAGTGAGAGTCAACTCTAATATAGGACCTATTAAGTCCCCTGATCCTTTACCCCACTGAACTCATAAGTCAGATAAAGCTTCAATGATCCTTCGAGGATTTCGGCGCGGACGTCTTTCGCGCGCGCCTTGACGGCGCCGTTGCTCGCCTTCACCGGAATCATCAGCGACAACTGCGGCTCACTCACGAGCACGAGTGGATTAACCTTCTGATTGATCGCGCCCTGCACAAACACCGTCACGAACGTATTCGCAACCGGATTCACTCCTTCGAGGTTCACGCCCTCGACGTCGACGTATCCGAAGACCGTCTGCTTCTCCTGATCGAACGACAACTTAATCTTGTTCTGGGCCCAGCCCTTGAACTGCATACAACTGCCGGCGAGGTTGTAGCTCCCCGTGAACGCCATCGGCGCGTACACGTTACCGTTGCGAAATTGGACGCCGGTCTTCACGCCGCTGCCTTCGGCCAGAAGCGTGATCGAATTTGTGCAGCCGCCTTGAAACAGCGCGTGCTCGATCCGCTCGTCACCATTTCGCGATTGCCCGAGTTGGAACGTTGGCGTGCCGAGCCCGCTGAACGTCGTTGCGAGCACAGCGTCGATAAAACTCTGTTCCAACGAGATCACAACAGCGCCCGGCTGAGCTCCATTTTGGTCAGGCGGCTTGATCGCCTGACCCGGTGCGGACTTCGCCGGCGGCGTGCCGAGGAAGTAAACAACAGCGCCGCCGCCGAGCAAAATTCCGATTAGGAGAATGGCTACGTATTTCATTTCTTACCTTTACTATCTCGGGCTTGGACTGGCTGTGGGAGAGACAGCCGGTGACAAAGTTGGCGACGCACTTGGCGGCGGCGTTGTGTTCATGTTCTGCAAAAGAGCTCTGAGCACTGCCGCAACCGTGTTTGTCACTGCGTTCACTTGCGCGCGCACCTGCGACTCCGGAACCTTGTTCATGCCCTCTGGTATTTCGAAAAGTTTCGGGTCGGGATTCGTTTGAATGTCGCGCATCTCTGCGACGACCTTTGCGCCTTTGACTCCCTGTACATTACCACTCGCTTCGCTGAAAAGTTCCGCGCGCAGCGGCAATCCCGTGTCTTTATCGACGTAGATAAACGATTCTGTATGGACTTGGCCCGCCGATGTTTTCGTTTCCGCGGTTTTCGCGTAGCGGTATTTCAGTGCTGTTCGACCCGACTGCTGTTCTTCGCCGACGAATTCGATGCCCTGCAGTCTATCGAGATACGCCACCAGTTGCCCCGGTGTCATCAGCTTGTGAATCTGAAAGCCCGTGGCTTCCGGCGTCAGCTCTGCATACTGCTTTCGCGCGGGTGCGATGCCGTATTGAACCCCGGCGTGCTCCAGATAAATCAGATCCGAACCGTCCGGAAGTTTGAAAGAGAGACGACGATCGTTGCCGCTCTTCGCGACGTCGGCGGAAAGAGTCGGGATACCGATGGCTTTGTCGCCACCTTCAGTTTCGGCAGTAAAGACGATGGTGGCCTTGTAGGCGTCCGGCTCACGCGCCGACAATGTCGATGGCGCGGTGTTGGCGTTGATGTTCGTGTTGGCGGCGACGTTGGCATTAACGTTAGCGTTGATGTTGGTATTCACATTTGCATTCGCAACTGGACCACGCGCACAACCACTCGCTGCAATAACGAATACTGAAATAGCTAATACGAGCATAAAGACCGGCGGTCTGACGTCGGTGTGTTTCATATGGCATTCTCCGAATAATTCGCGCTCGCGCGCGACGTTATTTACAGGGGGTGTTTAAGAAGGGAAGGGCCATAGGATAACACGAGATGGATCTATTATGTGAATCCCGCAAATCTTGTGGTAAAAGACAAACATGAAAAACATACTGGTCCTGCTGCTACTCGGGTTCGCCCTTTCCCTTTGCAACCTCGCCGGTAAATTCAAGAATTCCAACTCAGCTTCTTCTGGTCCATCCGCGTCAGGCGGCGGCAGCGCGCGATCCGCGGAGCACGGGCAACCGACAGCCGCGCAAACAGCGGCGCTCTCTGGCGGTCACGAGGTGAAGTGGGACCGTCAGGGTATGTCGTTTACGGTGCCAGGAACCTGGACCGAGCTCGAAAATGAATCGAAGTCGTTTGTCTGGCGTTCGCCCGGCGGCAGTGATGGCGCGACGTTAAATGTGAACATCTCGCCGATGGGTGCGGATTTCCCGACCGACGCGAGTATTCAGGCGTTTTACGATGGCGCGAAGACACGCGCGCAGAATGGTGAAGTTGATGAGGTGAAGTGGGTCGAGATCGACGGCCTCACGGGTGTTCAGTTCCGGGAAGCGAACCCCGAAAAGCCCGACGACTTCCGGCGTCTGCAATGGCTCGCGTACCGGAAATATTTGGGTCAGGTGCAAATGATCAACCTAATGCTCGCCACCACCGGCAAAGGCTACGAGCAGCACAAAGACGCGATGTACGGCATCCTCTACTCAACAAAAATCACGCATTGATATTTGGTCCGGAACGGGTGGCCACGGAGGGCCACCCCTACAGTTGTAGCCAACCACGCAACTTCGTCGAATGCGCCTGGTGGCCAACAACTGTAGGGGCGGCCCTCCGTGGCCGCCCGCTCCTGTGGCACTTTGCCCCATAAAAGTTTATCGTTGACATGCCCTCCTAATTAGGCTAACTGTGCCTGCGAGTTACCAGGCTCTTAGTTTTATCCTTGCGTCCCTTCAGCACGTAACCAAAACGAGGGTAGTTCCCATTACTAGTCTCGGCTACCGTGAAGTTCTATCTCCCACATCCGAACGATTCGGTAAAAGTCTGGCCGTCTAATGAACAAAGATTGGGAACTGTCACAGGAAGCTTTTGACGCGTTGCTTGATTGGCTTGATTCCGATCGCGAACAAGCCGCCCTCAAGTACGAGAAAATCAGGCGCAGCCTGATCAAAATCTTCACCGGGCGCGGGTGCGTCGAGCCCGAAGACCTCGCCGACGAAACAATCAACCGCGTCACCAGCAAGCTCAAAGAAATCGAAAAAGAATTTAGCGGCGACCGCACACGCTACTTCTTCGGCGTCGCGAACAAAGTTCATCTTGAACACCTGAGACGGAAACTCCCCCAGCCCGCGCCGCCCCCAACAACCGATCCAGACCGGATCGAGCTGGAATATGGTTGTCTCGAACGCTGTATCGAGCGACTAAGCAAAGAGCATCGCGAGCTGCTGCTGCGGTATCACGGCGCGGATGGTCCGGCGGAAACAGAACATCGACGCTCCCTCGCAGAAGAGCTCGGGATCGCTCCAAATGCTTTGCGTATTCGGGTTTATCGTATTCGGATAGGTCTGAAAGAGTGTGTGGGGAAGTGTATCGAGCGCTCACTTGGATGAAATAAGTGGCGCTCTTCAGTCATTACGATCAGGAGTATCTGTTGCCGGAGACACAATTTGAATCTCACCGCTGATAAACAAGAGGTTAGAAGCTACTTGTTGGGCGTTTTGGATGCCGATCGCAAAACGCAGTTGGAAGAGCAGATTCTTTCTGCACCCGAGACTTACGAAGAACTTTTGCTCGTTGAAGAAGAGTTGATCGATCAATACGTAGCCGGTGCTCTCTCCGAACACGAACGCCGGCAGTTTGAGACTCACTTCCTGATCACGGCTGAACGTCGAAAGAACCTGCGCTTCGGGCAATTGCTGAAACGCTATGTGAACTCGAACCTGGCCGCCGCCGCAATACCTCACGTCGAAAATAGCGCTCCCGCGAAAAAATCTTTGACCTTTTCTATGTTGCCTGCGGCTGGCCGGCCAGTGATGGTGTTTGGCGTCGTAGGCGTGGTACTGCTCGGCGTAGCTTTGCTGTGCTGGTTGGGCTACAGAAGACCGCAGTCACGTTTGGCCCATCAGCTCGACGAGCCGGTGGTTGTGGTCGCGCTTGCACCCGCTGCTGCGCCACGAGTGAACGTTCCCCCGAAAGGGTACGACTTAAAACTGGAGCTCCAGCTCGCAAACCCGAGTTTTCGAAATTACAAGTCTGAGCTGTTTCGCGAAAACAAGTCAGTGCAAACCCGCGGTGCGTTAAGAGTGGAACCCAAGGGCGAGCAGTACATTGTTCCGGTCACTATCACTGGAGAGGTGCTGAGTCCGGGTGATTATGAATTGAAGTTGAGTGGTGTGCGGGAATCGGGCGCCGACGAGTTTATCGAGAAATATTCTTTCCGTGTAATCGAGTAAGTCCTCACTAACCAACCGCCTAAAAATATTTCTGAAATGTTTAAGCCGCTAAAGTCATAACCATTGAAGCGTCGCATTGAATAAACACCCCACGCGCGACACAAAACCCCTCACCCCGTAAAGCAATGGCGAGCGACCTTGTGAACAGTCGCTCGCCTTTGTGGTTTCACGCCACAGATTACGCGGATTTTATCTGTGTAATCCGTGAATGAAGATCTCACTGCTCTTTGCGAATGTAGTTTCGATGCACCCAGCCATCGTTTGCGGCACGGTCCTGGGTTTCGAAGAAGATGTTCTTCTCGTCTTCTCGAGTCACGACCTTCACGCGCCGCGTCACTTGTCGCTCTTCGGCGCGGGCCTTCTCTGAGTCCGTGAGAAATGTATGCACGACCTCACTCACGACCGGCGACGCTGCGGCGTCTTTATTCAACTCCGCCACCGCTTCCACCGCGCTCGCCTTGAGCAACTTGGGCCAGAGCTTCGCGAATAATGCGCGTGAAGCGTAAACGTCCGCGCTGTTGACGTGTCCGTTAATCGCAAAGACATAACCAATCACGTCTGATTTGTTTTGCAGTATTCCGGAAAGCGCCTTGATGTACGCTTCCAACGTTTCTTTCACTTTCGCGTTTTCGACTGATAGCTCAAAGCTTGACGTATTCAACACGATCGGGGCGGCAGCGTCCACATTAACGGCCAACTTATCCTGTGCCGCCTTCACATTTTTCCACACAGCTTCCTGTGACCGCTCTCGTTTAGCCGCGAGCTTGAGATCCTTCGTCGCGATCATGTTTTCAGAGCTGCTGAACGTCGCATTTTCCTCGTTTCCACGTTTGCTCCAACGTCCCGATTCGACACAGAACGCCGCGATCGGCATGCGGCCTGAGTTTGGCGGAACGATGAAGTCGATCGAGATCATCCGGTCCTGATCGCCGCCGCGCACGATGTCGCCGGCTTGAACGTAGATGTCCTGGTTCGAAAGATTTCTGATGGCAAGCTCGTTCACGTCTTTGGTTTCATAAACCCTGACCTTCTTTTGCGCGAGAGCTTCCTGAAGCGTGAGAAAGGTCTTGTTGGTCAAATCCTTTCCGTGCACAAGGAACACGGTCAGATTGCCGTGAGTGTATGGACCGGATAGCCGGTAACTCGACTTGGTCTGCGTACTTGTTGCCCGGCTTTGGGCCATGGCGTTGATGAACAGTCCTAATGCGAGGAGGAGACAGAAAAAGGTTATTGTGGTTAGGTGCTTAGGCTTCATTGTCGTACTCCTAGTGAAGGTGGATTGCCGGGGAGACAACCGCGGGGAGACTAGAGGAACGAAATTATGAAGACTTCTTGCGCGGTGAGACGAAGATCGACGCGTGTTCGTTGCCTGACTCTGCGGCTCTCTGCGTATCTTTGCGTTCTCTGCGTTAAAGAGCTATTCAAACGCAGAGTCAGCAGAGGTACGCAGAGATCGCAGAGAAACCTCAATTACCGTTTTGATTCTCCTGAACGGCGCGGTGAGCGTTAAGACGACCAAACCCGATAGTGGTGCGATCCGCGACGATCGGTTTGTCGCAAGTGTCCTGGAGACGCTCGCGGATTTTTTTAGCAGGCCACTCAGGATGACGAGCCATAACCAGAGCCGCAACGCCAGCCGCCAGCGGCGCAGCGAAGCTCGTACCAGTGTTCTTGATGTTGTCTTCCCCCTGCGTAGGTCCTAAAACATCAACTCCCGGGGCGAGGAAATCCAGTTCCGGACCAGAAGCTGACCCGTCCGGTAAGCCATCTCGATTCGAACGGCCAACAGCGATCACCGTTTCATGTGAACAAACCTTGTCTACGCTGATAGGCCGATCGTTTCGATTGCTAACCGCCCAGAAGAGCGGAATTCCCAGGCCACCACGTCCCGAAGTAGTTGCTTTAATGGCCATATCCATCACCGCCTCGAGTACGCCTGCCGTCCTGAGACTGCAGGAAATGATGTCAGCCCCGAGGGTTTCCGGCCCGTCAGGATCTACAGATTTGGGGTTAACTGCAAACTCGATCGCGCGTGCGAGTGTGAGCTGGTTCCCTGTTTGATCGTGCGCACACGCGAGCGCAATCAACTCTGAATCAGGAGCAACTCCACAGCCTCCGTTGCCATTGTTCCGCCTTGCGCCCACCATTCCCAGGCAGAACGTCCCATGACCACGGCGCGGAAAGCCTGTTATCTCAGGCGTAAAACGAGTGAACGTGACCGTACCCGCACCTGGCTCTTCAGGAGTGAAAAAGCCGCCGTCGACTATCGCGCCACGTAAGTCAACATGTGCGATGTCCATACCATTGTCGATGACGGCTATACGCACCGGACGCTGCTTACTCTTGCCTGTCGTTATCTCCCACGCTGGTATCGAATCCAGACCAAAACCACCACCATTATCCGGGGTCGCGCCATGCTGCCACGCGAATTTGAAATCCGCATCGTTGGGCATTTCGCGGCCGCTCATCCGCTGCAGCATGCTGGGCTCTGCAAAGACGTAGCGGTGAGGCTTTGCCTGAAGTGCATTGATCGTCTCTTGCAATGGCGCCTTACAAGGTAAACGAACGGCGTAAAGATGAGGAGCAAAACTGAGCTGGTGAAGTATCGTTAGACCATCTTCAGCGAGCACTTTTTCCGCTGTGGCTTCCGTCGTCATAGCAGCCGCGTTCAGTTGCACGGTAGCGACGTCAGTTCCAATCAGCATGTCACCGGTATCCGTAACAAATACCGGACGAGGAGTTTCAGTTCCCGGACGAGATCCTTTGGTCTGTGGCGCAGTAGCCGCTAGCGATCCAGACCCACCGAATCGCCAACCTGCTTTTTGAAACACCTCGCGATCTCTTTGCCGGTGATCGTAGTCATCGAGATTGTCTGCGGCATCGTCCGGCGCCTTTGTTTTGAAACTCCTGGGTACCACAGACGGGGCAATCTCGGGCAGTACTGCAAGTGGATTGGCTACTTGCAAGGTGACGGGGGTTCGGTTGAACGTGAGATTCCATTCCATAACCTGCTCCTTTGGGATGGGGAACGATTAGGACGACGACGCTGGCAAGGGAAACAGACTCGTTCGCGAGCCGAGAGAACTGCCGTTGCACACCGCGCCCTCGCCTTCTTCGTCAGGGTTCGATCGTTTGAGGTCAAACTTTTTTCCGGCCGTATCGACAATCAGCGAGTAATACAGACTGAAATCAGACGGAATAAATTCTGTGGCGGCCCCATTTGATTCTCCCCCAGTCGTGCCGGCCGCCTCCTCGCCGTTAGCACCGTTACTCGTACCATTTGCCTTGGGCGGGCAAATGTTCTCGATAACGATTTCGTGGGGCGCAGCCGAGCCATGCGGAAGGTGTATCTGAAATCCTTGTGGACCATCGACTCTAAGGATCACGGCGCCACCGTTTTGACATCTGATGTCGGCCTTGATCCCCTCGGTGAACAATCCGAAATCTTTCGGCGCTTCGTTCACCGGAAGGTTAGTGGTGGGATCGATTGTTACAAGCAAGAACGGATCGGCGGACATCAGTAAACGATCAGCATAGAGTGTCGGTTTCGACACATACATCTCCGTCACGACAAGCTTCTCCGGGCGCTGTAACGTGACCGGGTTTCCATTATTCAATTCCTTTTCGAAGTCGATCACCCACCGGAAGTCTTCCTTGTCATGGGTGTCATCACTACGACTGAAATTCTCGCCGTCCATATAAATTGGGCACTCCGGCAAGATGGCATTCTCGGCGTCAATGAAGATCCGGTGATTCTTGTCGAGCGTAAACTTCATCACAGAATCTCCACCAGCCAGCTTTTTAGTGACTTCAATGGTCAAGGTGTGGGTCTTTTGCCGGATCAATCCGACTTCATAATTTTGAGTGGATTCGTTGTAACAGCCGAGCGCCAGGCCTGTTAACGAAACGGTTGCGGTTACGTTGTTATGTGACAGGGGCATCGTTTTTCTCCTTAGCTTGATTTAGAAATCTGCGTAGCCGCCGACTGTGGTGAAGGCCGCCCAGTAATATGGGTCGCTGTAAAGACCGTTTGGATCTTCGAGCAACTCGAGCTGAGCCTTACGCAGCGCTGCAAGACTGGAAACTCCGGGCAGTTTTCGATAACGGTGAAACTTCAACATCAGTTGCGCGGTGGATTCCGATTCGACTGACCACTGGCTGGCGACTACGAGCGGAATGCCGGTGCGCAAAAACGTTCGCGCGACACCGATCAGACCTTCACCGTTGTAGTAGTCTTTTCCACTCGTCTCACATGCCGATAACACCACCAGCT